>WBZU01000059.1_pt1 | contig 126975 bp, 115 predicted proteins | sample 5204311 | NCBI WGS metagenome assembly WBZU01 (sample SAMN12344359, study PRJNA552823) | activated sludge metagenome | biome: Activated sludge suspended growth; feature: Nitrification reactor; material: Wastewater; isolation source: activated sludge from nitrification reactor of wastewater...
GGGGATTGAAGCAACAGAGCGGGTTCCCGATTCACTCGAGAACCCGCTCTGAACTGCGCGGAAGCGGAGGGATTTGAACCCCCGGTGGTTTTACCCACGCTCGCTTTCAAGGCGAGCGCAACAAAACCATATTCCGGGTCTCCGCAGGTCAGGGCGGCGTTGTGCTTGGACGAGGCAATCGCGCACATCGCCGCAAACGACATGCCGCTTCTCGATCGGCTCGGCAACGTTCAGTGATCTGGACGCCGCGCGCCGAAGAAGTCTTCCTCGCCTACGCGGCGGTGTACGGGGAACCCCTGAAGTCCGTGACGCCGGGCTACTCCAGAGCACTGTTGAACGGCCATCACTCGTTGCCTGATCCCGAACGCGCTGGGTGCGGCGTGACACGATTGATCTATGACGAAGCCTTCCAGGACGACCTGAGTTGCCGATGACCGCAACGTTGGTCGCCAAAGATCTTGCGGGTGGATACGCCCATCGGGTCCTGTTCGAGCACCTCAACCTCACCGTCGCCCCCGGCGACGTGATCGGTGTAGTCGGTGCCAACGGCGCAGGTAAGACGACGCTGCTGCGCCTGCTCGCCGGTGATCTTGCACCTCTGGCCGGCGCGGTGTCCCGATCACCGTCGGATGCGTTCGTCGGCTGGCTTCCCCAGGAACATCAGCGCGTGCCGGGTGAGACCGTGGGTGAGTACGTCGCCCGCCGGGCCGGGTGCACCGCGGCTCAGGAAGCCATGGATGCGGCTGCCGACCTGCTCGCCAATCCGGACACGACAGCCGGCGCCGGTGACCCCGCCGATGTCTATGCGGCGGCCCTGGACCACTGGCTCGCCACCGGTGCCGCCGACCTCGAGGACAGGCTCCCCGTGGTCCTCGCCGAATTGGGGTTTGCCACCGACGACCCCGAGTCTCTGTTGATGACCGGTCTCTCCGGCGGGCAGGCCGCTCGCGTCGGGTTGGCTGCCCTGTTGTGCTCGCGGTTCGACGTCGTGCTCCTTGACGAACCCACCAACGATCTCGACCTCGACGGTCTCGCCCGTCTGGAAGACGTGGTCGCGGGTATGCGTGGCGGCGTCGTGCTCGTCAGCCACGACCGGGAGTTTCTCGCTCGCAGCGTGACGCGCGTGGTGGAACTCGACCTCGCCCAGCACACCAACACTGTCTACGGCGGTGGTTACGAGGCATACCTGGAGGAACGGGAGGTGGCCCGTCGCCACAAACGCGAGGAGTACGAGGAGTACGCCGAGCGCAAGGCCGACCTGGTCGCCCGGGCCCGTACCCAACGCGAATGGTCGAGCCAGGGTGTCCGCAACGCGATACGCAAAGCGCCCGACAACGACAAGATCCGCCGCCGCGCGGCCGCCGAGTCCAGCGAGAAACAGGCCCAGAAGGTCCGTCAGATGGAGAGCCGGATCGCGCGCTTGGAGGAGGTCGTCGAACCTCGCAAGGAATGGGTTCTGGAGTTCAGCATCGGGTCTGCGCCCAGATCGAGCACCGTCGTCGCCACCGTCAACAACGCCGTCGTGCAACACGGCGACTTCACTCTCGGTCCGGTGTCGCTTCAGGTCAACGCCGGCGACCGGATCGGAATCACCGGCCCGAACGGTGCCGGCAAGACAACCCTGCTTCGACTACTCCTGGGGCAAATCAAACCCGCCGAGGGGAGTGCCACGCTCGGCTCGAATGTTGCGATCGGAGAGATCGATCAGGCTCGTGGACAGTTCGCCGGCGCACAGCCGTTGGCTGACCGTTTCGAGGAGTTGGTCCCCGAGATGTCGACGGCCGACGTGCGGACCCTGTTGGCGAAGTTCGGTCTGCGCGCCGACCACGTCAACCAGCCGACCGCCGCCTTGTCACCGGGTGAGCGGACGCGTGCGGCTCTCGCGCTCCTGCAGGCGCGAGGGGTCAACGTGCTCGTCCTGGACGAGCCGACCAATCACCTCGACCTCCCGGCGATTGAACAGCTCGAGTCTGCACTCGACAGCTACGACGGCACGCTGCTGCTGGTGACCCATGACCGTCGCATGCTCGAGGGCGTTCGACTCGACCAGACCTGGCAGGTGGCGGGCGGTTCGGTGGTCGTCAGAGGGTGATGCGCTTCTGTTCCCCGACGCCGAACATGCCGTCGACGTCAAGGGACGCATGCTCGGCGTGGATGGCGCCTTCGTACCAGCCATAGGGGGCGTAGTACTCGGCTAGCGACTTCCCCGGGCCCACGTGCATTGTCGACCGGACCGTCGGCGCGAAGGCGATGTCCACCGCGCCCGCGGCGTCACGGATGAACCACTTGCCCCAGGGGCCGTCCGGGCGTTCGACGGTCACCGGCGGGAGGCGGTGGAGCCGGTTGCCGATCCAGATGGCGTTCTCGTTGTAGTTCGCCGGGTTGAGCACTTGGTTGTGGGTGAGGTTGAACCCCTCGACGACGCCGGCCGGAGAGCGACGGATACCGGTGACCCAGTCATACTTCATCGGCCGCGGGTAGTCGCCATGATGGTCGTCGAGGATGAGGTAGCCCCGGCCGTCGGCAAAGCCGACCTGTTCACCGGCCGTCGTCAGGGACCCCGTCATCGGCATCATCACCTTGTGCGAATACAGGGCGCGCCCTCGGCCGAATGGATGCACCACCACCAGGTGTGCTGCGTCGTCGGGCCCGCAGCTCCCCGTCACATGCAGATCCATCGACCCCGTCTTGCCGCGGCCGGTGTGGTGCGCGTCGACGGTGACACGGTTCTGGTCGAGATGATTGCCGATCTGGACTTGTAGGTCGTGGGTACGGCCGCGTGACGTGGAATCGAGGAGGCCGCGAGCGATGCTCAACGACGTCGCCGGCAGCTTGCTCTCCCAGCGAGTGATCGTCGCTGATTCCTTGTGCACCGCGAGCACTTGGAGAAGTCCGACCGTCTTCGCGTTGTAGACGGCGCCGAGGATGAACCAATCGTCGTCGCCGAGCTGGAAGGCCTCCCATTCCTTCAGACGGAGGTTGCGTGCCGTGCGTGCGAGACGGGTGAAACGCTTCCCCGGTTCGGCGTCGAGCGGGTTGACCCGCGCGATCGCTGCGTTGTAGGTCCCGACGTTGTAGTGGCCGTCGTCGACCAACGCACTCGGCGGGGAGTCCGGAGCGGGTGGAAAGTTCGGTGTCGTCGGCATCGGTCCGAACCTACCGGGCCGGGTCCGAGCCGGGGGTCGGTCCGGCTTGACAATTACGTTACAGGTAGTAACGTAATGGAAAGAAAGTAATCTGGCCCACATTGGCACCCTGGAGGTAACCGTGCTCACAGCACACGACGAGCTGCTCGCCCACCAATTGGCCACCACCTTCGACCACGTCGAGCAGGCCGATCTGCGTTGGACCGAACGCATCGTCATGTTCGGTTTCGAGAAGTCCGGCGAGTACACGATCGTCACCGGACTGGCGCGCTACCCCAACCGGAATGTCACCGATGCCTACGCCATGATCATCGCGCGCGGCGGGGAGACCCGGGTGGTGCGGATGTCGACGCAGATCGATACCGCTCCCGTCGGCCTGGGTTCCTACACGGTCGGGCCCTACACCTACGCCATCGAAGAGCCGCTGCAGCGCACCAGAGCGACCCTGGTGGCCAACTCCGAGGGCGTCGAACTCGACCTCGTCCTCGATGGCGAGTACCCCGCGTACGAGCAGACGCCCGCGTTCCACCGGGAGCGCGGTCGGATCAAGGAGAATGCCCGCCGCTTCTACCAGAACGGTCGAGTGACCGGGCATTTCACGATCGACGGCAAGCGTGTCGACCTCGATCCCGATCAGTGGTGGTTCACCCGCGACCACTCGTGGGGGCTGCGTTACGGCCCGGGCGGCGGCAGCCTGGCCGAGGGTGGGCAGATGCAACCCGGCGACATCCCGGCCGGTGCCCTGTACTACATGGGGATCTTCCGGTTCGACGACGAGCTGGTGCACTTCGCCCAGCGCGAGGACCATCTCGGCAACCGGATCCAGTTCGAGGGCGAAGTGCTCACCCCGACCGCCGCCGGTGGCGGAACGGCGGAGATCATCGACGTCGAGCACGACCTGAAGTGGCGTCCCGGACGCCGGCTGATCGACGCCGGATCGCGGTTCACGGTGCTGCGTGGCGATCGGACCACCAGCGAACTCGAACTGTCACCGCGCTCGGACTACTGGCCCGCGTTCGCCGGCTACGAGGAGTTCAACGGCTACGCGTCGGGATATTGGCGCGGCACTGACTTCCTCGACGGATACACCGTCAACGGCGACGACCCGGAAGTCGTCGCGCCGATCAGCCTGCTCTCGGGCACCCTCTGCCAGGCACGGATGCCCCTGGACGACGGCACCGAGAAGATCGGGTACGGCCTGGTCGAGATGGTGTTCGTCGGCGCCAACCCGCGTTACGGCTTCGAGGGCTGGTGAGCCCGGCTCGCCGCCGAGGACCAACCTTCCCAATTCCTTCACAACCCACTACCCCTAGGAGACACCTATGTTGACCGCACACGATGAGCTGCTCGCCCATCAACTCCCCACGACCTTCGACCACGTCGAACAGGCCGACCTGCGCTGGACCGAGCGCATCGTCATGTACGGCTTCGACAAGTCCGGCGAGTACACCATTTGCACGGGGCTCGCCCGCTTCCCCAACCGCAACGTCACCGACGCCTACGCGATGGTCGTACGCAAGGGCGGCGAGACGAAGGTGGTGCGGGTCTCGACCCAGATCGATACCGGCCCGGTGGGCCTGGGCAGCTACACGGTCGGTCCCTACACCTACTCGGTGGAGGAGCCGCTCAAGCGGACCCGCGCGGTCCTGCAGGCCAACGAGCAGGGGCTGGAGATCGACCTGACGCTCGATGGCGACTTCCCTGCGTACGAACAGACCCCGGCCTTCCACCGCGAGCGCGGCCGGATCAAGGAGAACGCCCGCCGCTTCTACCAGAACGGCACCGTGACGGGACACCTGGTGATCGACGGTGAGCGGGTGGAGATCGATCCCGACCAGTGGTGGTTCGGGCGCGACCACTCCTGGGGGCTGCGTTACGGCCCGGGCGGCGGCAGCCTGTCGGAGGGCGGCGAGTTGCAACCCACCGAGATCCCGGCCGGTGCCCTCTACTACATGGGGATCTTCCAGTTCGACGACGAGCTGGTGCACTTCGCCCAGCGCGAAGACCACATTGGCAACCGGATTCAGTTCGAGGGAGAGGTGCTCACGCCGCTGGCCAACGGCGGCGGGTCTGCGCCGATCATCGACGTCGACCACGATCTGACGTTCCGGGCCGGACGCCGGCTCATCGGCGACGGATCGCGGTTCACCGTCCACCGTGCCGACCGGTCGACCAGCGAGATCGAGGTGGACCCCATCTCCGACTTCTGGCCCGGCCTTGGCGGCTACCAGGAGTTCAAGGGCTACGCCTCGGGCTATTGGCGGGGAACCGACTTCATCGACGGATTCACGGTCAACGGCGACGACGCGGAGGTCGTGGCACCGGTGAGCATGCTCTCGGAGACGCTGTGCGAGGTTCGGATGAAGCTCGACGACGGGACCGAGAAAGTGGGCCACGGTTTGGTTGAGATGGTGTTCTTGGGCGCCAATCCCCGCTACGGATTCGAAGGCTGGTGACATGACGGTCGAAGCAACCCCGAACCGGGTGGCCGCCGACATCCTGCCGGACGTGATGGAAGCCGTCGTCCGCGAACGGATTCCCGGTGCGTCAACCGCGCGGGTGCAGAACTGGGCCAAAGCGGATCAGGGATTCTCCACCGAGACCTACCTCTTCGAGGTCGCCGGCATCGCCGGCCGCGACGAGCCCCTGGGTTTGGTGTTCCGCCGCCCGCCGGAGAACCAATTGATCCCTGACTACGACCTGTCGTCGCAGTATCGGATCATGGAATGCCTGGCCGACTCCGAGGTGCCGGTGCCGACGGTGCAGTGGATCGAATCGGGACCCAACGTGTTCGGCTCGCAGTACTTCGTGATGGACCGGATCGACGACGTCACGACCGTCAGCGACGTGCCGCCGTATCACCAGCACGGATGGTTCGCCGAGTCGTCTGATGCCCAGCGGCGACAGCTGTGGGACGGCTGCGTCGACATGATGGTCAAGGTCCACGCGGTCGACGCCGTGGCGGTGGGCATGGGGTTCCTCGACCTGGGCAAGTTCGGTTCCGCGCCGCCGCAACGATTGGCCAACTATCTGCGGTGGGCGATTGAGTGGACGGTCGGGCAGGGGCAGATCGGCGGCGCCTACGCCCACGCCCTGGACTGGCTCGACGACAATCTCTACGAGCCCGAGAAGGTGTGCCTGTGCTGGGGTGATGCCCGGATGTCGAACGTGCTCTACAGCAGCGACTACCAACCGGTGGCCGCCCTCGACTGGGAGATGTCCTACCTCGGTGATCCGGCCGGTGACCTGGCCTGGATGCTCACTACCGACTGGCTGTCGAGTCCGTTCCCCGAACACGCGCCGGCGCCCGGAGTGCCCTCGCGGGAGGAGACTCTGGACCGATACCGCACCAAGACCGGGCTGTCGCTGGACCACATGAAATTCAGCGACATCACCGCGACGCTGCTCCTGGCCCAACCGCTGATGCGATTGACCAAGATCTACGACCTCGGTGCCGACTTGGCCGAAGTGTGTGCGGGCCGACTGGACTTCATTTTCAGCGATCAATACCGGGAAGGGTGAGCAGTACCGGGAAGGGTGAAGGTTGCTCTTATGGAGGATGCACAGAGGCTCGTGGCCATGGGTCACGAGCCTCTGTGCTCTGAAAACGCAGGCTAGCCTAAATATGCATGAAATCGATAGCTCCCATTGATTGGGGGAATTTGCGCAAATATGAGACCGGCGTCACACTCACGTTGTGATCTCGCAGCTGCCTCTCGGGCGGGGTGAAAACCCTACCGACAAGTAGTTGGCCCCCGGCAATCGCGGCAACGATTTTCCGGGGGCCGTCGACAAGCTCCGAAGTGCCAAACTCCGGTGCACAAACCCCCAGCAAGGAGACGATCGACATGGCAAGCCTATCTGACGGAGTGTTGGAGCACGCGGCTGGAAGGCCCGATGCGATTGCCGTCCGCGGTCCCGACAGCGTCTATACGTACGGCCAGCTCAAAGACGGAATTCTCGCGTATGCGGGGATGCTCCGGGAGCGCGGGATCGAACGCGGCGATCGCGTGCTCTTCATCTGTCCGTCGGTGCCGGAGTTCGCCGTCGCCTATCTGGGCGTCAATGCCGTGGGAGCCATCGCACTGCCCGCCAATCCGTTGTGCACCGAGACCGAGCTCGGCTACTACATCGAAGATGGTGGCTGCCGCATGGTGATCGCGTGGGACGGGATCTCGCAGGCTGGGCGCGCCGCTGCTGCGGCTGCGGGCATCGACTTCGTCGCATTGACCACCGGCGCGAATGTCAGCGAAGGCACCCCGCTGGAAAGCCCCGTCGACCTCGACCGCGACGACGTCGCGTGCCTGCTGTACACGTCGGGAACCACCGGTCGGCCCAAGGGCGCCGAGCTGACCGTCAACAACCTCAACGAGGCTGCCCGAATCTCCAACCAACTCGGTGACGAGAGCCCGGAGGACCGCGCAGGGACCTCGCTGCCGCTGTTCCACGTCTTTGGCCAGGCCTCGGTGCTGCTCGCGTGTCTGCGTGCGGGCGCCGCGTTGAGCCTGCGGCCGACGTTCCATCCGAAGGATTTCATCGACATGATCGTCGACGACGAGCTCACGATCGTCGCCGGCGTCCCCACCATGTGGAACGCCATGCTGCACGTCCCCGACGACGTCAAAGAGGGTGCCTTCGACAATCTTCGGCTCGCGGTGTCGGGTGGAGCCTCGCTGCCCCGGGAGATCACCCAGGCCTTCCAGCGCCGCTTCGGCTGCATGATCCTCGAGGGATACGGTCTTACCGAAACCTGCGGGGCCGCAACGTTTTCCAGGCCGGGTGTCACGGCACCCGAGGGCACCGTCGGCATGGCGGTCTACGACTGCGACGTCGAGGTCCGCGACCACGACGGCGCCGCCGTACCCACCGGTGAGCGCGGCGAGGTGTACATTCGCGGACCGGTGGTGATGCGGGGCTACTGGAACCGTCCGGACGCGACCGCCGAGACCATCGTCGACGGCTGGCTCAAGACCGGTGACATCGGTGAGATGGATGCCGACGGGAACCTCGCCATCGTCGACCGCGCGAAGGACCTGATCATCCGTGGTGGCTACAACGTCTACCCCAGCGAGATCGAGGAGACGCTCTACGCGCACCCCGACGTCGTCGAGGCGGCGGTCGTCGGAGTCCCCGACGACCACTACGGCGAGGAGGTGGTGGCCGTCGTGGCCACGACGCCGGGATCGAATGTGTCCGCGGCCGACATCACCGAGTGGGCGACGGAACGGCTCGCGGCCTACAAGTACCCACGGGCCGTGGTCTTCGTCGACGAACTCCCCAAGGGGCCGTCGGGCAAGATCCTCAAGCGTGCCATCGAGCGGGAGCCGCTCTTGGACGCGGTCGTGAAATCGCGTGCCGCACGCGCTGCCGCCAAGCACTGATCCCGTAGAAGCCGAAACCCAACAGAACAGGGCAACCATGCAGCAATTGTCAGGACTGGACGCAGCCTTCCTGAATCTCGAGACCGGTCCCGTCTACGGCCACGTGAGCAGTCTGGGCATCTACGACTCGTCGACGGCGGATCAGCCGCTGACCGCGGCGGTCCTTCGGGAACGAATGATGTCGCGGATCCACAAGCTGCCGATGTTCCGCCGAAAGCTGGTCACCGTCCCGTTGGGTCTGGATCAGCCGTACTGGTGCGACGACGACGAGTTCGACATCAATGCGCACATCTTCGATGTCGGCATCAGTGCCCCCGGGACCCGGCAGCAGCTGAACGAGGTCGTCTCCCGGCTCGTGGCCAAACCGCTCGATCGCAGCCGGCCGCTGTGGGAGATGGCGGTGATCAACGGCCTCGAGGACGGCAAGACGGCGCTGTTGGCGACCGTGCACCATTCGGTTATCGACGGCGGTTCGGGCAACGACGTGAATGCGATCCTGCTCGACATGGATCCCAACGCCGACCAGACCAACCCGCCGCCAAAGCCGTGGCACCCGGAGGCGCCGCCGGACGGGATGAAGTTGCTGCGATCGGCGGTCACGGCCAACGCGGTGCGGCCGTTCAAGGCCGTGAAGTCGGGGTTGAGCATGACGCGCCAGTTGCTCAAGGAGACGCCGGCTCTGGCCTCGATGGTGCCGGGTGTGGCATCACGCGGTACGAGTGTTCTCGGCCCGCGGACGCCGTTCAACGTCAAGCCGACGAATCGGCGGATCTTCGTGCCCTTCCAGATACCACTGGACGAGGTGAAGACCATCAAGAAGGCGGTGGGGGCCACCATCAACGACGTGGTCATGGCCGAATGCGCCGGTGGTCTCCGGTCGTGGTTGATGGCGCGGAATGAGTTGCCCGACAAGCCGCTCACCGCGTCGATCCCGGTGTCGATTCGCGACGAGAGCCAGAAGGGTGCGATGGGCAATCAGGTCTCGATGATCATCACCGATCTGCCCACCGACGTCGCCGACCCGCTGGAACGGATCAAGGCCGTGCACGAGTCGATGATGACGGCCAAGGAGGTGCACGACGCGCTGCCGGTGGCGACGATCATCGGGTTCAGCGACTTCGCCACCCCCGCGATCTCAGCAGCCGCGGCACGTGCGGCGCAGCGTGCCAACTTCACCAGCGGTGTGATGCCGAATGTCACGATCTCCAATGTGCCCGGTGCGCAATGGAAGATGTACCTGTGTGGCGCTGAGTTGGAGGAGTTCTACCCGGTCTCGATGATTGTCGACGGCCAGGCCATGAACATCACTCTGTTCAGCTACGACGGGCACCTGGACTTCGGCCTGGTGTCGTGCCCGCACGCGGTGCCCGACCTCCAGAGCCTTGCCGACGCGATCGTCGCCGATCATGCGGCTCTGTTGGCGGAAGCCACGGCATGACGGACTAGAGCCGTCGGCTCAACCGGCCCGGCCCGCCGCCTCGGCGTCGGCCGGGCCGTTGCCGTCTGGCAACTTGTCGGCGCACACCTCGGCGATGCGCTCGCGGAACCAGATGCTGCCCGGGTCCAGGGCGAGTCGGCGCGACCAGCAGATGCGGTACTCGAGGGCCGGTATGTCCACGGGTGGGGTGAAGCTGGCCACCTCTGGGCCGACCGGTGTGGTCATCGGAGTGATGGTCACCAGGTTCGTGGTGGCGAGCAGGTGCGGGATCAGCTCGGAGTTGGTCAGGCGCATGGCGATGTTGCGGGTCAGTCCCATCGAGCCCAGCAGATCGTCGAGGTGCTCGTGCATGAGCGCCCGGTCGACGACTATGTGGGGCAGCGCGCAGAACTCCTCGAGGTCGGGTGACGTGCCGGCCACTGGATTCTTGGCGCCGGCAACGCCGTGCCAGCGGATGTTGCAGGCGTGGATCGAATCCCGCGATTTCGGTACTCGTTCAGCGGGCAGGAGAGCGGCGTCGATCTTGCCGCCGAGGTTGACTTCGTGCGGTGGGGGCGTGCTGTAGTTCTCGATGCGCACATCCGGTGCCTGCTGCTGCAGCAGCACCGTGATCGTCGGGAGTATCTCGGCGGCCAGGAAGTCCGGTGCCACCAGGGTGAACGTCGAGCGTGCAGTGGCCGGGTCGAAGTGCGGTGCCTGCAGCGCGTCGCCGACGAGGCGCATGATCTCCGCGGCAATCGGCTTGAGCCGGTCGGCTTCGGGCGTGGGGACCAATTCGCGGCCCGACCGGATCAGCAGAGGGTCGTCGAATGTCTTTCGCAATCGGGCCAGTGCGTGACTGGTTGCCGCCTGACTGAGTTCGAGGCGTTCGGCTGCCCGGCTCACATGGCATTCGTGCAGGAGGGCATCCAGCGCGCGGATGAGGTTGAGATCCACCGATTCCGCGGTAGGTATCGGCAGGTGTAGCGGTGCGCCGTCGTGCATCGCTCAGTCTTTCCGGCGTCGCCGCAACCGGCTGAACAGGTTGACCTCGGCGAGGTCGACCAGTTCGTCACCTCGGCCGGACAGGACGGTACGGATGCCCCACAGTGTGAAGCCAGTGGCCTGTGCGATCGAGATCGTCGGGGGGATCGACAGCTCCTGCCGGGCCACCGTCACATCGAGCAGCGCCGGACCGTCGTGGGCCAGGAATTCGGCGACGGCCGCGGGCAGGTCCGACGATTTCTGTACCGACCAGCCGCGAATACCGACGGACTCGGCGACCGCGGCGAAGTTTGGGTTCTCCAGGTCGGTACCGAAGCTCACCAGGCCGTCGGCCTTCATCTCGAGTTCGACGAAGTTCAGCGACGAATTGTTGAACACGACGGTCTTCACCGCGATGCCGTTCTGCACCAGCGTCAGCAGCTCGCCGAGGAGCATCGCGATGCCACCGTCGCCCGACAGAGAGATCACCTGCCGGCCCGGCTGTGCCGCCGCGACACCGGTCGACATGGTCAGGGCGTTGGCCATCGAACCGTGGTTGAACGAGCCGAGCAGTCGGCGTTTGCCGTTCATAGTCAGGAATCGCGCCGCCCAGATGATCGGCGAGCCGACGTCGGGGACGAAGACCGCGTCATCGTCGGCGGTCTGATCGATCAGGCGGGCGAGGTACTCGGGTCGGATCGGGATGGAGTCGTCGGGCTGGGCGAGTTCGTCGAGCACGGCGCGGGTGATCCGGTAGTGCTCGCGGGCGTCGTCGAGATGCTCGCCGTCGCGACCGTCGCGGATCAACGGGGTCAGCAGCGGCACGGTGTCGGCGACTGCCCCGACGAGAGGGAGGTCGACGTGGATCCGCCGCCCGATCTGACTGCCGCGGATGTCGAGCTGGATCACCTTGGCCTTGGTCGGCAGGAACTGGTTGTACGGGAAGTCGGTTCCGAGCATGAGGAGGGTGTCGCACGCCGCCATCGCGTGATACCCGGACTCGAAACCGACGAGGCCGGTCATGCCGACGTCGCACGGGTTGTCGTACTCCAGGTACTCCTTGCCGCGGTACGCGTGGACCACCGGGGCCTGGAGCTTCTGCGCAAGCTCGACCACCGCGTCATGGGCGCCGACGCATCCGGCACCGGCGAAGATCGTGACCTTCTTCGACTCGTTGAGCATTGCCGCAGCGAGGTGGACCTCCTCGTCGGAGGGTCGGGTCACCGGGCTGGTCGCGCGGATCCGCGGTGGGCGTGCCGGGCGGTCGACCTTGGCGTCGAACAGTTCGCCGGGGATCACGAGGACGGCGACGCCGCGCTCTTCGACGGCGGTGCGGACCGCGATGTTCAGGATCCGCGCGAATTGCGTTGGTGTATGCGCGAGTTCGCAGTAGACCGAGCACTCGTCGAACAGCCGCTCCGGATGGGTTTCCTGGAAGTAGGTGGTGCCGATCTGTTCGACGGGGATGTGCGAGGCGATCGCCAGGACCGGCACCCGGGAGCGCTGGGCGTCGTAGAGCCCGTTGATGAAGTGCATATTGCCCGGGCCGCAACTACCTGCGACGACGGCGAGTTCCCCAGTGACGGCGGCTTCCGCGCCAGCCGCAAACGCTGCGGCCTCCTCGTGGCGGACGTGCATCCAGGCCATGTCTTTTGCCCGGCGCAGGGCGTCGGTGAACCCGTTGAGCGAATCGCCCGGTATGCCCCAAATACGCTGCACCCCCGATCCGCGGACTGTCTCGAGGATGAGGTCGGCGACTGTGTAGCTCATTGGCTCTGTCCCTGCTCGGCGGTGGTGGGCTGGAACCTACCAGCGCTGAGCGGGATGCATCCGTAGATCGCGGGCATCGTCCCTAGCGCCGACGCTGATGACATCACCCATTTAGCATTACCGCCGACGTTGGTGACCACTATGTGGTCGCCAATGTCGGCGCTGATGTGTTTGGCGCCTAGCGGGTCAGCTCGATGAGCTTGTCGACGGTGTTGAGGTTTCGAGCGGTGCCCGGAACCCCGAGGGTTCGACCGATCGACGCGTCTTTCATCTGCGGGCGACCGGCACCACCGGCGTAGCGGATGTGCATCTCGGAGCCGATGACGTCCCAGCAGTCGTCGCCGGTTTCGTACTCCCGGGCCTTGGCAATAGCTTCCGGGGTCGGTGTGCCGGCCAGGAACGTGACGTAGGAGTACTTGGGGACGATCACCTCGAACGGGTGGGCGGCGCGCGCTGCCACCAACTCCTCGTGGCTGCGAGAGATCACCTCACGGAAGAAGCCGAACTGTTCGTCCACCGCTGCCTCGAGAGCGCGGTCGAACTCGGCGGGGTCACCGGGCGGTTCGCAGATGAGGTTGCCCGACGCGATGTAGGTCGAGACGTCGGTGGCGCCGAGCGACGTGGCGAGCGCACGCAGATCGGCCATCGGCAGCTTCGCGCCGCCGACGTTGACGGCCCGCAGAAGGTGGATCCGTCCACTCATGGGCACCAGCGTAGATGCCGTCGCGCTGCACGATCGAAATCCGATCGAGACAGGCACCCGACGGGTCGATGTCAGGTGCAGAAGACCCGACGCCCTAGTGTCCCAATTGTCACTTTAATCACTTTAGTAACACCCCTGAGGGAGGGCGCATGCGTGCGATCCAACGACGTGGGACTCGTCTCGCGCTGAGCGCGACTGCCGTCGTTGCCCTGGCTGGCGCGCTGGTCACCGGTATCGCGCCCGCGGCCCACAGTTCGCCGTGTGGAAACGACGGCCCTGGATCGGCCGGCAACAGCTCACTTGGTGGGACGGGTTCGACGGGTTCGCTGGGTGGAGGTGGTGGAAGCGGCTCTCTCGGCGGCGAGCAGAATGAGCCGGGTGGGGGACCGCAGGGCAACCTGCCGACCTGGCGGACCCCCACGTCGCGAATCGTCTCCTGGGTCACCGGTCCACGCAGTCCGAACAGCACCCTGCACCGCTTCACCGTCTCGGGCACCGACCTCGGCGTCGCCTGGGACAACGGAGAGGGCCAGACGCTGATGGCCTTCGGCGACACCTTTGGGTGGTGCAACGTTTCTGGCCAGCAGTGGCGCAACAACTTCCTTGCGCGCACCGACGACGACAACCTCGCCGATGGCTTGACCATCGAGCCGGGCGTCCCGGGCGACTCGAACTCGGGTGCGGTGGTCCTGCCCGATGCACCGAACTATGCGACGGAGATGGTCCGCGGTATCAAGACGGACTTTGTCGAGATCTCGACGATCCCAACGGCCGCCATCAGCCTGAACGGCAAGCAGTACGTCAACTTCATGTCGGTGCGGAAATGGGGCGGTGAGCCGGGGGTCTGGAACACCAACTACGCCGCGATCGCCGAGTCGAGCGACAACGGCCAAACCTGGACGCCCAGACCCGAGACCGCGATGCTCAACCTGCCGCTGACGCTGGCCCTTCCCGATGATCTGCCGACGGTCAACGTCAACAACCACCGGTTCCAGCAGAGTGGCTATGTCAAGGGGCACGACGACGATTACGTGTACCAGGTCGGCACGCCCAATGGCCGTTCCGGTCGCGCGTACCTCGCCCGGTTCAGGCCCGAGGACATCCTCGACCTCACCAAGTACGAGTACTGGCTGGGATCGACGTGGACGTCGGACCTATCGCAGCTCACCGACGATTCGGCCATCGTCAAGGCAAGCGTCACCGAGCTGTCGATCGCGTGGAGCCCGTACCTGAACAAGTACGTGATGCTCGACGGCGACAGTTCGATCCGCATCCGCACCGCGCCGCAGCCGTGGGGACCGTGGAGCCCGGCGCGGATCCTCGTGCCCGCTGTCGCCGCCATCCTCTACGGACCGATGATGCTGCCGCACTCGCCGGCTCTCACCAGTACTTCCGATGGGCGCCTCTACTTCAACGCGACCCGGTGGACCGACTACAACGTGATGCTGGTGGAGGCCAAACTCAGCAAGACGTGGTGACGGCTACGGGCAGCCCATCTTGATGCGGTCGGTGTTGGGTAGCAGACCGGCGAAGTCGTCCGGCTCGGACTTACGGCCGGCCACGCGACAGGCGGTGTCGAGCCAGGCATCGGCGTTGACCGGCATCGCGGTCAGCGTCTGTTGGGGTTCACTCGCGACGTACATCGTCGAGCCGTCCGCGCTGATCCCGACGGCATTCCACGCGTGGTGGGCCGAGCGCACGGACATCAACGCCAGTGAGGAGCCGTCGCGCAGGTCGTAGCGCACGATTGTGCCGTCGTTCTCGACGTAGATGTTGGTGCCGGACCCGACGGCCATCGCCGGGATCGGGATTCGCGCACGCAGGTGCGCGACCTGGTCGACGCGGTTGCCGCGCACCCCGATGCGCAGCAGGTCGGTGCCCATCGCTCCAGTCGACTCGCTGCGCAACAGCGCGAAGCCACCGGGGACCTGCGCGGTGAAGGCCAACGGGCGACCGTCGACTGTCACGGTGTTGACGACACCTCCGGTGCGGGTATCGATGATCTGAACAGGGGTGGTCGCGTCGTTGGGTTTGCCGAGCAGGTTGACCGCGAAGTCGCCGGTCGGCGACAGCCCGGCGGCCTTGACCCCGTTGGTCTTGACCGTCCCGTTGTCGGGGTTGATGAGGACTAGCGAGCTCGACGGGTCCTTCCCCGGATCACTGATCCCGACGACGAGGCCGTCGCCGCGCCGCACAAGCGACGATCGCGAGTCCAGCTCGGGGATGGTGAAGTCCTGCTCGACACGCTTGAGGCGAGGACCGCTGAGGATCTGTGCCCGTTGTTCGTGGGGGTGGGTCACGAGGAGGCGCTGGTCGTCGAGCCAGAGGGCGGCCTCCGCCGAGCCGAGGTCGACGGTCCCACCGTCACGGGTATCGAGGACCGTCGAGCGCACCGCGACCCGGGAACCGTTCGGGGACACCTTCACCGCGGGTGGTCCGCACGCGTTGCAGGTCTCCCCGAATGCGAGCGGGAACACCTGTGTCCCGCCGCCGGCGGCGGTGAGGTTCCAGAGCGCGACACTCTTTCCTGCGGCGCTCACGAGACGGTCCGGCGAGGCGAAGACGACGGTGGTCGGGTTGTCCCCGGCGCCGGGAAGGGTGATGTCCGCAGTCGTGCCCGGCCCCACCGTGGCCACCGTGATCTTGCCGCTGGCAGCGGTGGCCAGTCGCTTGCCCTCGCGGTCCAGCGCGAGGTCGCGCGGAGCTGTCCCACCGCTGTCGACGGTGAGTGGCTTGCCGGTCAGCCGTGGGGGCAGCGGGCCGGCGAGGTCCCATACGACCATCGCGCCATCGGCCGCGTCGGTGGGATAGGCGAACCGCATCCCGTCACCAGACAGCGCACCCGATGCCAGCATCCACCCGTAGATGGGCGCCACTGTTTGCGCGGTGAGTCGGCCGTCGACGTCGAACCGGGCGTAGCGGCCCTCCATGGTCATGACCGCGAACGACCGGTCGTCCGGAACGACCATCCACAGGTTGGAGTTCTCGTTCGCCGTCGGGTGGGCGATCATCCGGGTGCCGGTGCGGGTGATCACCTGGAATGCGTTGGCGTCTGTCGTGGTGGCGACCGCGACGTCGCCCGACGGGGACAGTGCCCGCACCCATACGCCGGGCAGAGTGGTGACCGCCGATCCCTCCCGCCACAGGAGCGAGGCCGTTCCCGGTGATGCCTTGTTGCCGTACGGGTTCTTCGCCGCGGCCACGGTCTTCCCGTCGGCGCTGATCCCCACCCAGATCGGTGGTCCGCTAACGGTTCCGATCATCTCGCGCGCACCGGTTTGGCGGTCGACGCGGTGGATCTCGCCGTTGGCGGTGCCCACGGCGAGGAAGCGGCCGTCGTCGGTGCCGTCAGCGGCGGTCACCCGGTCGGCGAAGGCGACGAAGGCTTCCAGGTGCGGGCTTGCGGTCAATGTGTGCAGCAGTGATCGCTCGGTCGCCAGCTCCGGAGTCGTCCGGTATCCGGTGGCTGCGAGCAGCAGCGCGGTTTGCATGTCGGTCTGGGACAGGGTGTCCGCGGTGGCCGCCAATTGGCGGGATTGCGCCACGGTCGCGGCTCGAATCGCCGCCGAGCGCTGGACGAGAGCCACCGCACCCGCGGCCAGTGCCGCGACGAGCAGCAGCACCAATCCGACGACTCCGCCGCGCGCAAGGCGTCGGGCCTTGCGGAGCTCAGCGACGTTCTCGCCGATGAGCGTGTCGCGCGGCACTCCGCGCACCGCTGCCGACAGGTCCGCAACCCGTTCGATGAAACGCGGGTCGGAGTCGCGCAGTGAGCCGGGCTGGTTGAACCAGGTCATGTCGATCCAGCGCGGCTCCTGCGGAAAGGCACGGTGGAGAACCGGCGGGATTGCGGTCGAGTCGGCTGTGAAGTCGTTTGCCGCGCGGTCCCAGGCGATGGCTCCTCCCGCGTGCACCAACAGGAGGGTGTCTGGCCCTTTGTTGCGCAACCACCAGGCGACTTCGGCGTTGACGTACTCCGAGTGCGCCGCCTCGGGGGTGGCGAGGAGGATGAACCATCGTGCTTCCGACAGCCCGCGTTCGATTGTCTTCCACAGCGCCGTGTTGGCGGCCATCGAAGAGTCGTCGTGGAACACCCGGATCGCCCGCAACCGGTGCCACGGTTTGGCGAACTTCTCCAACCCGGTGTGCAGGTCGTCGGCCAGGTCTGACGACGCCGCCCGCGCGTAGCTGATGAAGACGTCGAATTGGTCCGTCGCAGCCATTGTCCCCCCGTCAGTACGAGAACCGTCGACGATACTCCCGCCGACGACTCGCTATCGACGCCCCGGCGCTATAGGTCCACCTGGTCGAGGTTCCAGTCGATCGACCCGAGGCGGGGCATCTCCCGACCGTCGTCGACGCCGATCTCCTTCTTGATCCCCGCTTCCAGTTTCGTGTTCGACGCCATCACCAACGCGTCGTTGGCCCCTTTGGTAGCGGCGAGATTGGTCATCTCACCCGGGTCGGTTTGTAGGTCGTAGAGCTCTACGTCGTTGTATCGGTAGAGGTCGTCGATTGTCTTCGGCGAGTTGCGCTGGGTCGGGGCGAAGTAGCGCGTGAACTTGTACCGGCCGTCGAACGTGGTGCGTAGGCTTCCGCGTTTGGACAGGTCGGGCATGTACCCGTTCGCACCGACGACCGTCGCAGGATCCTTGCCCGCCGCCTTCGCGTCGGCGATCACGCGGATCGCCTCGGCGTCGTTGGTGGCGATACCGCTGTAGGTGTAGAGGATCGAGTCCCGAACGCTGTGCAGGCCGGCCTTCCCGGGCTGTTGCATAGCCTCGGAGAAGTCGTGTCCGGGAAGCTCGCGGCCGGCGAACTCAGCTGCCTCGGTCGGCGAGACCCCGGCCATCGAGAGGATGGACGGGACCAGGTCGATGTGGCTCGTCAACGCGGAGAAGTCTTGTCCTCCCGAGACGTCCGGGTGGCGGACGTGCATGGGCAGGTGCATGCACTCCTCATAGGCGAAGGGCCCCTTGCCGCGGAGTCCGTGCGCGCCACCCATCTCGCCATGGTCGGACGTGAAGACGACGATGGTGTTTTCGGTCAGGCCGAGGTTGTCCAGTTCGGTCTGGATCGTCTCAAGCTGGACGTCGACGCTGCGGATGCTATTGAGGTAGAAATCGGAAAATCGCTGCCACCGGTCTTCCTCCGGCGGGATACGACCGAGGGTGTAGCCCCATGCGCGATCAAACTCCCCATGGGCTTTCGGGCGTCCCGGTTCGTCGAACGGTTGGGTCAGGTTGGTGGGGAGCTTTGCGCCCCAGGTCTTGTCGTAGATCGAATTCTCGGGTGCAGGCGCCGCTTTCAGTAGGAGTTTTCCCGTGTCTTGGACATGCGTGCCCGGCGCGTCGGTGTTGAAGTACATGATGTCGTGGGGGTTCACCAGCGAGACGAACAGCGCCCAGGGCTTCTTCTCGTCGGCGAGCGGCCTGCCCCGGTTGCGCAGCCAGGAGACGGCGGTACCGCCGATGACGTTGTCATACCGGTACCCGCCCAGCGTGTGCCCGACCACGTCGCCCGGCCATACGAAGTCGGAGAAACCGTAGGCGTCCATCTCCTTGGTGAAGAGGCGCTCTGGCTCCTCGACGTCGAAGGCCGAATCGAGGTGCCACTTGCCCTTGTACGCGGTGTAGTAGCCGCCCTTGCGGAGCATGTGGCCGACCGTGGGGATGTCGTAGCTCATCGGTGCGACGTAGGACATGTCGACGTTGTCGAACATCTTGGTGTCGGGCGTCTGTAGGCCGGTCAGCATGACCGAGCGCGAACTCGTGCACATGACGGCGGGGCCGTAGTGCTTGTGGAAGGTGATCCCGTCGGTTTGCAGGCGGTCCCGCCCGGGCAGGGACATCCCCTTCGGCCACTTGTCGAAGTAGCGCTCCTGGTCGGTGAAGACGAACACGATGTTGTGTTTGTCCGAGGACGGAGGCATCGACCGCGGGCGGGCCCCGGGCTGCGTCGCCCTGTCGCGCTCCTTGACGGTCTTCGCGTCGTTGCTGCACGCGGCCAGGGCGGCGCCGCCCGCGATCGCGCCGGAGGCGGCGAGGAAGCTTCGTCGGGTCACATTTCTCATTGGGCACCTCACGTCGGATCGAACTAGTCTGTAGTGAACTATACATATACTGTAGTGAGTAATACAGATACTTGTGAACCGCAGCGTCCCGTGGCCGGTAGGCTGCAACGATGCCCAGTGCCCATCAGGCCGGACACCGACAGCGAGGCCGCCGCCCAGACGCGCAGAGCGCCCGTGAGCGAATCCTCGACGCGGCCACCGACGTCGCGACCGAGTTTGGTTACGAAGGCACCACCATCGCCCGGGTCAGCAAGAAGGCGGGCGTGTCGGCGACCTCGATCTACTGGCAGTTCGCCGACAAGGACGAGATGATCGCCGCGGTGATCCAGCGAAGCTACGAACGCTGGGCGGCGATTATCGATCTCCCGGAATCGCAAGCCCGAGAGCGAGCGCTGGAAATCGGCCGCCACGTCGCCAGCGCGCTGACCCGCAGCCCGGAGTTCCTCCGGTTCGGCCTGAAACTGATGCTGTTGGGCCAGGAACAGCGACCGGCCGGCCACGAGATCTACTTGAACACGCGCCAGGTCGAATTCGAACGGTTCGCGGCCTTGATTCGCGATGCCGACCCGTCGCTGAGCGAGCGTGGGGTGAACCTGGTCGCCACCTATGCGATCGCCGGTGCCGACGGTTTGTTCCTCGCCCGCGAGATCGGTGGCGACGACGTCGACTTCGTGGCGCTGTTCGAGCTCCACGCGCGCCTTGTTTTCGGGGCGGCGATCGAGATCATCGCCGCCGACGAGCGAGGAAGCTCAGAGGTGTGACTCCACAAACGCGATGATCTCGCCCTCGACGAGTGCGCGGGTCGGCGGCTCGTTGTGGATCTCGTGGCGTACGCCCGGGTACACGACGGTGCGCACATCGCGGCTGCCGCGCGACCACAGGGAGTTGGCGACGTGGAAGGCACCCTCGCCGTAGTTGGCGACCGGGTCCAGCTCCCCGGCGACGATCAGCACCGGCAGCGCGGCGTCGATGCCGTCGGCCCACCCGTCGTTCACCTCGTCGTAGAGCAGGACGAAGTCGTTGATGAACCGGTTGCTCATCGGCGTCGCGAGTCCGTTGAGCGGGTCGGTGGCGTGATCGGCGCGTACACCGTCATCGGCGGCCACCCACTCGGTGCCGGTCTGTACGTCGGGGAAACGCTCGACCATGGGGGCGAACATGGCCATCATGAACTCCGCGCCCGGCTCGGTACCGCTCGTGGCGGCGGCCTGCGCGAGCGCCTCGCGGTCCAGCGCATCAATCCCGCCGATCTGCGCGGCGATGCCGCACAGGATGAGCCCGGCAAGGTCGGAGCCGTACTTGGACGCGTAGCCGCGCGCGATCATCGATCCCCAACTGTGGCCGAAGAAGAAGTACGGCAGGTCCGGATACGCCTCGACGGCCCGGTCGTGCAGCGTCTTCTCGTCGTCGACGACGACCGCGGCGCCGTTCTCGCCGGTGTCGGCCCACACCCCGGATTCGACGGCGGTCGCACCGTGCCCGGCATGGTCGTCGGCGGCGACGACGAACCCGGCGTCGAGCAGCGCCGAGATCAGGTGCAGGTAGCGGCGCGAATGCTCGCCAAGCCCGTGCGCAATTTGGACGATCGCGCGCGGCGTCGTGGCCGGTGCGTAGATCCAGCCGTGGATCTGGTCGCGGCCGTTGGCGGAGGGGAATCGGATCTCATGCAGGGCCATGAATCCGACTGTAGGACCGGGCGCATCAGAAGGTGACCCGATCGCGCAGCAACGGGCCGGTCATGCAATGGCCGCCACCGCGGCCACGGCCCAGTTCGGCGCCGGCGATCGTGTGAACGGTAATCCCGGCCTGCGCCAGCAGGTCGTTGGTCACGGTGTTGCGGTCATAGGCGAACACTTCGCCGGGGCGCAGCGCGACGACGTTGTTGGCGCTGTCCCACTGCTGGCGCTCGGTGGAGTACGAGTCGCCGCCGGTGTCGACGACGCGCAGGCGGTCCAATCCGAGGGCGCGCGGGATCACGTCGAGCAGCGGGTCGGTCTCCGCGGTTACGTGCAACCCGCCCGGCCCGCTCCCGCCCGGTCGCAGGGTGAACGGGCGGATGTCGTCGACGATCGAGCGGTAGACGGTCACCACGTCGCGGTCGGCGAACGTCAGGATGGTGTCCAGGTGCATCGCGGCCCGCAATCGCGGCATCCCCGCGACGATGACGGCTTCCGCGGCACCGGCGTCGAACAGGGCGGCTGCGACCTGCGTAATCGCCTGCTGAGACGTCCGCTCGCTCATGCCGATGATGACCACGCCACCCCCGACGGCCAGCACGTCACCACCCTCGACGGTCGCCGGGCCCCAGTCCTTCTCGGGGTCGCCCCACACGATCTTCGACGCCGCCGGGGTGAACGCCGGGTGGAAGCGGTACACCGCGGCCATCAGCAGTGTCTCGCCGTGGCGCGCCGGCCAGAACAGCGGGTTGAGCGTTAGCGCATCGTTGACCCACGTGGTGGTGTCACGGGTGTAGAGCATGTTCGGCAGCGGCGCCATGATGTACGACGACGGGCGCAGCCGGTCGATCGCCAGCGACACGACCGACTCCGGCAGGTCGTGGACGGCCAGCCCGCCGATCAGGTACCGGGCGAGCGCCCGGTCGTCGAGCGAGTCGAGGAAGCTGCGCGCCTCGTCCAGCAGCAGCAGGCCGACCTCGTTGGCCGTCACCTTGCGGTCGAGGATCCACTCCCGCGCCCCCGGAACAGCGAGCGTCTCCGCGAGCACCCGGTGCAGCTCGAACACCTCCACGCCCTCGGATTCCAACTGTGCGACGAAGGCCCGGTGGTCCTCGACCGCGCGATCGACCCACAGCACGTCGTCGAAGAGCAGATCGTGGCTGTTGCTCGGCGTCAGCCGGTGGTGGGCGAGGCCGGGCTCGCAGACCAGGACGCGGCGCAACTGCCCGACTTCGGAGTAGACACCGAAACCCGGGGCGGTGTCGTCGGCGGTTGAATCGGCAGGGGACATGATGGCTCCCTCGTCGTCAGGAGGCGATCATCACGACGTCGTCGGCGGCTGAACGCGGTGCGGGTGCGGCCACCGGATCGGTCCGGGGGTCGAGATGAATGCCCGCAATCATGCAGCGTATCGATCCTCCGGCCAGTTCGATGGGTGAAACATCCAGCGCCAGCAGATCGCACGACGATTCGACGACCTCAACCTGGTCGGGGGTAAGTGCGGCGGCAGCCGTCGTCGAGAGGGCCAACAGCCGCCGCGACGACGAGCCGCGCAGTTCGATCGCGTTGCCGGCAAACGCCCGGACCTGTGCCTGGGTCAGTGCGACGACGGTCTTCCCCGTCTCGCGCAGCCGTCCGACGACCTCGCTGCGGAGCTTCACGTCGGCGATCGCGTCCAGGCAGACGAGGGCGAAATCGGTGGCCACGCACATCATCACGTTGGTGTGGTAGACCGGCGTGCCTTCCTCGTCGCGGGCGTCGAACATCATCGGCTCGTAGCCGAATGCCGTGCAGAACCGGTGCAGCAGCTTGGGGTCGGCCCGTCGCGACCGCGCCGTGTATGCGATCCGGGACGTGTGGTCGAGCACCATCGCGCCGGTGCCCTCCAGGTGGATCCCGTCGAGCTCGAGTCCGGAGTAGTCGGTGACTTCCTCGACGCGGTAGGCGAATTTGAGGAACTCGATGACGTCGGGGCGGCGCTCGCCCCGACGGTTCTGCGCATACATCGGATACAGCGCGATGCGCCCGTCGTTGTGGGTGGAGAACCAGTTGTTGGGGAACACGCTGTCGGGGTGCTCGGCGGTCTCATCGTCGAAGAGGTGCACCGTGACTCCGGCCTCGGTCAGGCGTCGAGCAGCGGCCGTCGACGCGTGGTACGCCGCGGCGGACACATCGCGGCGCAAGCCCAGGCCGGTGGTCTGAAACGCGTTGTCGATGGCGGTCGCCGGGTTGGGCCGGAAGTGGTGCGGGCGGATCAGCACGGCGGCACTGGGCGCCTGGGTGGGATTGGCGCGGGGTGCCGCGGTGAGATTGGCGTCGGGTGCCGGGGTCGGGCCGGACATGGGATCAGCCGACCCGGCTGGTCGTCGAAGCGCCCGCGGCGACGAGGGCGAACAGGTCCTTAGGGTCGTCGGGGTCGGCGATCAGGTCGACCTCGAGCGCCTGCCCGGGACGCAGGCTGCGGTCGAGGTAGCACAGCGCCGAGAAGTCCTCGATCGCGAATCCGACGGAGTCGAAGACGGTGATCTGCGCGGCGGACGTGCGACCGCCGGCGTCGCCGCGCAGCACCCGCCACAGCTCTGTGACGGGGTGGTCAGGGGGCAGCTGCTGTATCTCGCCTTCGACGCGGGTCTGCTCGGGGAACTCGACGAACACGTCGGCGCGGCGCAAGATCGCGACGTCGAGCTCGGTCTTGCCGGGACAGTCGCCGCCGATGGCGTTGAGGTGCATGCCGGGGCGGACCATGGCGTCGGTGAGGACCGTCGCATTGGTCTTGTCGGCGGTGCAGGTCGTGACGATGTCGGCGCCGGCACACGCGTCGACGGCATTGGCCGCACGGTGCACCGTGAAGCCCAGCGGTGTGATGTTGCGCTCGAAGGTGTCCATCGCCGCGGGGTCGATGTCCCAGATGCGCAGGGTGTGGATGCCCAGGACTGCCCGGAAGGCCAGTGCCTGGAATTCGGCCTGGCTGCCGGTGCCGATGAGCGCCATCGTCGTCGAATCGGGCCGGGCCAGTGCGCGTGCGGCCATCGCCGACGTCGCGGCGGTGCGCAGTGCGGTGAGGATCGTCATCTCACTCCACAGGACGGGGTAGCCGGTGTCGACGTCGGCGAGGACGCCGAACGCGGTGACGGTCTGCAGGCCGCGTGCCGGGTTCCCGGGGTGCCCGTTGACGAACTTGAAGCCGTAGGTGCGGCCGTCGCTGGCGGGCATCAACTCGATGACGCCGGTTGCGGAGTGGCTGGCGATCCGCGCGCACTTGTCGAACTCGGGCCACCGGCGGAAGTCGGCCTCGATGGCGTCGGCGAGGCCGGCGACGATGGGTTCGATGCCGGTCTCGCAGACCCACCTGCGCATGGTGGGGACGTCGACGAAGCGCACCATCGGATCTCCTTGCATCATTGGTCTGTGCACTCCACGCTAGGTTCGAGGCGAGTACACAAACAAGAAGCAACACGTGCACATTTAGGCTTGCAGGTGCGCAATTTGCTTACTACAGGCATACGATCTAGACATGATTCCCGCTCTCGACGACCTCGACCGGCAGCTCATCTCCCTGCTGCGCGCGAATGGTCGGGAGTCGGTGGTGAACCTGGCGAAGCGTCTCGGGGTGACCCGTGCGACCGTCAACGCCCGGCTGGACCGACTGGTCGAGAACGGCGTCATCGTCGGCTTCTCCGTACGCGTGCGCGATCCCGCCGATGCGTCAGTGGTGCGCGCGATCATGCTTATCGCCGTCGAGGGTCGCAGCACCCCCGAGGTCATCCGCAACCTGCGCGGCGTGCCCGAGATCGCGGCGCTGCACACGACCAACGGTGAGTGGGACCTGATCGCCGAGATGAATTGCGAGAGCCTCGCCGCCTTCGACCACGCTCTCGGGGTGATCCGCGGGATCGGCGGTATCCACCACAGCGAGACGTCCATCCTGCTCAGTTCGGCGACGGCGTGACCTCGTGGTCGAGCGGCGACTCTCGACCCCTCTACGCCAGACCAACAATCCCGGACACCCTTGTGCCCAGGTCGGCGATGAGGCGCTTGTCGCCGCCGGCGAGGGGGACGGCAAAGATGCGGCCCGCCAGATCGGAGGCGTAAGCAACACCGGCATCGGCGTCGACGGCCAACCCGACCGCCTCCCCGAACCCGTCGGCCAGAATCTCCGGTGACGCACCGCGCCGTCCCGGCGCAGGCAGGTCCGCGCGGTTGAGGGTGTTGCCGCTCGGTGGTGCGCCGCGATCGGTCCAGTAGAGGACACCATCGACGATTGCGAGGTCGATCGGTTCGGGCAACCCGTTCCACAGCACTTCGATGTCAGTTCGCGACGCGGGGTCGTGCGCGTCGTCGACGAGGATCGGTGCGCGCAGGATCTTGCCCTCGCCGCCCTTCGACGGCCCCTTCTGGGTCCAGTAGAAGTAGTCGCCGTCGACCGCGACGCCGACGCACTGGTTCCCGATGCCCGCAGGGTTCACGACGAGGTCCTGGCGGTCGCGCCCGTCGATGCGGGCACGGCTGACCCGGTGCCCTTCGCGGTCACCCCAATAGAGCCAGCCGTCGGCCAACGCCAGTTGCTTGCCGGTGGTCACCTCGCCCGGCTCGACCAAGTCGCGTCGGTCGTTGCCGTCAACGTTGACGGCATGAACGCCGCCGTTGGCCTGCGAATAGTCCAACGAGGCCTCCCCGCGCAGTGATCGATCGCGGATGGGCCGACCCATCGTCGTCCAATAGACGACGCCGTCGGCGGTCTGCACGCCGTCGGGGCTGGGGCCGGTGTCGTCGTAGAGCGCGGCATACTCGCCCGACTCGACGTCGACGGTGAAGATCGTGTCGACGGCGATCCCCAGGGCAAGAAGCGTCATGAACATGTCAATAGGTCTACCCCGTGCGCGGACGCGACGTGCCCCCGGCGTCGGGGTCAGGCTGGCAGCACCACGACGGGGACCGGAGCGTACCGCACGATCTTCGTCGCGTTGGTGCCCAGGAAAACCCGGGTGAGCACGTCGGTCTTGTGGGAGCCCAGGACGAGCATGTCCCCCTGGTCCCAGGCGATCGAGTCCATCGCCGCGCGCCACCCGTGCCCAAGGCCGACGACCGTCTGCACACCGTCGTCGATCACGCTGGCCGCGCGCAGCTCGCCGAAGTAGGACTCGCTCTGCTCCCGGGCGGCAGCGACGATCTCATCCTCGACGCCGGGCCCGACGACGGTCGGGAACATGGTGTCGAGGCGGACCGCGAAAGTCACCAGCCGCAGACCGACGCCGGCCCCCGCGGCGATGGTCTTCGACGTCGCGATCACGGCCGCATCGCCGTCGAGGCCGGCCACGGCACAGCTGACACCGGTGAATCCTCCGACCGGCCGCGCGTAGCCGCGCGGTGCGATGCCCACCGGCACCGTCGACGAGTGCAGCAGCCAGCTCCCCGTCGAACCGAGTTCGACGCTGCCGCGGCGTGCATCCTCTGACGAACCGACGACGATTCCCGTCGCTCCGGTCTCCAGGGCGACCGACAACAGAGCCGTCCCCGGTGACCGGTGGTCGACCTTGCGGAAGGACGCCTCGGCGCCGCTGCCCATCTCGGCGAGTTCGGCCTTGGCGCGGGCGAGCGCGGCGTCACCCTGCTGCGCGGCCCACGCCGCGAACTCGGCGTCGGCCTGTCGGGCCAACGACGGCGAACTCCAGCGCGGCGGTATGACGGAGACGACGAGGAGGTCCTCGCCGCGCGCGTCGGCGTAGGTGGAGGCCAGTTCGAGCGCGCCCGAGGACCGGCTGCCCGGGCCATAGCCGACGACGACGGTCACTTCTGTGGCTCCTGCGCCGTCGACGGCTCGTCAGTCGCCTGACCCCCGGGTGGATCCCCGGCCAGCGTGCCGGCCCCGGCGACGAGAGCGCCGAGTGAGCGGGGACTCAGGTGTGAGTGGTGACGACTCCACAGGAAGTAGAACGTCAGCACGACCGCCAACCAGCCTAGGAACCACGCGTAGGTCGTCCAGTGCAGTCCGGTCAGGATGTAGATGCACGCGGCAATCGAGAGGATCGGGGTGACCGGATAGCCGGGCACTTTGAAACCGCGCTCGAGGTCTGGCTCGCGTACACGCAGGACGATGACGGCCAGCGCGACGACGATGAACGCGACGAGGGTGCCGATCGACACCAGGTCCCACAGGCTCGACAGCGGGATGAAACCGGCGAGGAGCCCGACGATGGTCGCCACCACGATCGTGTTGAAAACCGGCGTGTGCGTGCGCGGACTGACTTTGGCGAAGCGCTCCGGGAGCAGGCCGTCGCGCCCGATGGCGAACAGGATGCGGGTCTGCCCATAGAGGACGACCAGGGTCACCGAGAAGATGGAGGCGCTGGTCGCGCCGTCGTACCGGTACTTCGAGTTGATCAGCCGCATGAAGGCGACCGTCGAGGCGGGCGTGACGACGGTGCGCGACTTGATGGGTGTGGATGTCGGTGTGCGTGACGCGGTGGCGCACGGTTTGGTCGAGGGTCCGCGCCTGTTGGTGGCGGACAAGATGCTGAGCCAGACCGGCGGGCACGCGGATTTCCATATCCCGGCTGGAATCTCGGCAACCGAGATCATCGGCGGCGTGCTGGTGGATTCGGTGGAACAGGCACGCCTAGAGGCGCGCAAGCTGATCCGCGAGGGCGTCGACGTCATCAAGATCGCTTCGTCGGGTGGCGTGAGTTCCCCCAACGACCAGCCGACCTTCCTGGGCTTCCGCACCGAGATGGTGGCGGCCGTCGTCGAGGAGGGCCAGAACTACGGTGGTCGTCCGGTCGCGGCGCACGCGATCGGCTTGGCCGGTATCCAGGCGGCGGTTCAGGGCGGCGTGCACAGCGTCGAGCACGGTTACGCGTTGACCGATGAGTTGCGCAAGGAGATGGTGCAACGCGGCCAGTTCCTGGTGCCGACGCTGATCGAGACACTGCATCCCGATACCGCGACGCCGCAGGCGGTGGCCAAGAGTGCCAAGTGGCACGCGATGGCCCAGGAGTCGATTCAGGCCTCGGCCGAGGCGGGGATCAAGATCGCCGTCGGTACCGATGCCGGCTTGGTGCCTGCCCACGGTGCGACGCTGGGCGAGCTGGGGTGCTTGGTGAAGTTCGCGAAGATGACGCCGATGCAGGCGATCGTCGCGGGCACCAAGACCTCCGCGGAGCTGTGTGGCGTCGACGACACGCTTGGCACGTTGGAGGCGGGCAAGATCGGCGACGTCGTGGTGGTCAAGGGTGATCCGACCGCCGACATCGATTCGCTGGCAGACAAGGACAACATCCTGCTGGTCCTCAAGGAGGGCAAGTCGATGAGCAACCGCGGGCAGTACGCGGGAGTCTGATCGGCTGATCTGACACAACAGCTACGGGTCCCAACAAGAGCTACGGTCGCAACCGTAGCCTCTGTTGGGACCCGTAGCTGTTGTCGCTGTCCTTAGTCGGCGAGGATGCTGTCGCCGCCCTCTGGGATGAGGATCTGGTGGAGGACTCGGTTGTGGAGGTGGTCGAGTTCTGAGCGCTCGCGGTCGGTCAGTGGGTAAGCGTCGGGGTTGGCATAAACGTCGGCGAACTTGAGGATGCGGCAGTCGTGGGTGCCGTCGCCGTTGTCGGCGTTGAGGATGTAGACCGGCAGCATCTGCAGGTTGGCCAGGTAGGTCCGCTTACCGTCGGAAGTGTCTTCTTGGACGATGTCGAAGCGAGTGGTGTACGCCAGCTTCGAGTTGCGGCTCCCGGGGTGGTAGCAGACGAAGTCGCCGAAGGCGTAGACGATCAGGCCGTCGGGGCGACCGGGGCGGGTGACGCGTTGCATGGGCTGGGCGACGTAGGGGTGGTTGCCCAAGATGGTGTCGATCCCCAGGTCGATAAGTGTGTGGGCGGCCCGTACGACGTTGGGATGGGGGTACATCTGTAGTTCCCAGCCCCAGTGGCAGTAGGCGATGATGTAGTCGGCGCCTTTGGCCTTCGCCGCGGCGATGTGGTGTTGGACCAGGGTGTAGTCGGGGGCGGGGACGGCGTCGTTGAAACGGACTTCGTTGACCAACCAAGGCTGATCGGCCGGCGGTTGATGGCCGTTGAGGTCCATGGTGAAGGTGAGCAGGGCGACTTTGATGCCGTTGTGCTCGACGACGATGACGTCGTCTTGTTCGGCGGCGCTCGACGCGGTGCCGGCGAAGCGGGCACCCGAGCTGCGCAACACGTCGAGGGTGGCTTCGACACCGTCGACGTCCCAATCCAGCGCGTGATTGGTGGCGGTGGAGATGAAGTTGATCTTCCCCTGGTCGCGGAACCGCTGGAACATCTCCGAGCTGGTGTTCATGCGGGCAAGTGATCCGGCGGGTTGGGTTCGTCCGGTCGGCTTGTTCGAGGCAATGGTGGATTCGAGGTTGGCGCTGACGATGTCGGCGGTGCAGTAGAAGTCGGCGATGCCGTCGAAGAGGTGTTCGGTGTTCGCCGGGACCAGTACGTCGACCGCCAACAGGTCACCGCCGCAGGTGAGGCTGACGCGTCGTTTCGCGGTCCCGTCACCCTCCGGGAAGGCTAAGTCCTGGCCGGCGAACAGCTCTTCCAACCCCGAACCAGGCTGGGCGATCTCCAACTGGTTGAACCGGTAGTGATAGAGCCACTTCACCTGTTCGATCGCATCGGTGGCCACGTCGTACATGCCGTGCTCGGGCTGCGGGTAGTGGAAGTCGTCGTACATGATGTGGGCGAAGAGCATGATCGCGAAGTCGACGAGGTGGTCTTCGTTGAGGTCTTTCAAGACGGGTGCGCCCGGCTCTGACGTGAACAGACCCTCCGGCACGAGTCGGGCGATGGCCGCGAAGGCGCCGGGGCGGGGTGGCACTGGAGCCTCCCGGGCGGGCAACGGCAAGCACCCGGTCGTCAGCAGGGGGCCTATTTGTGCGAGGGCCCGTCCGGGCCCGACGTCGGCGATGCGCCCGAAGATCTCCTGGACGCACGCCTTCTCGTCGGGATCGAGGGTCTCGGGCATCGCCAGCTCGCCGGTGGAGACGCGTCGAAAAGTATCGGTGACTTCATGGGTGTGGAAGATCGACTGCTCGGTCATGATCGCGACCAGCTCGGCGATCTCTGACGGTCTGTGCTTGCCGATCATTCCATCCCTCACATCGGCCGCAGTGGGCACATCGCCCGCCGAAAGTGGCTGGTCGGACCGCTATATGGCTGACTCTATTGGCAGCAGACGGGGTCCTCCGGCCAGAGAGGGGAGCATGAATCCCGGAAATTCATCAGTGCCGATGTTGCTGAACTGAGGGTGAAATCCGCCCATCGGACATTGCATCTCACTAACGAACAACATTTGGCGGCCGCCAACAGGTCACTACGTAGATACGGAGTCGTTCGGCTATCGGGTTTGGAGGTAGAGGAGCCCCGCATAGGTCGCTATGACGGGGACCAGGACGACCCATCCCGTGAGCAACATCGTGCGCACATCTCTCGATCGCGCCATGCCCATCGGACCCAGCATGTTCTGGGTCGGGAACGGGCCGTAGCTGTCCGCTTTCGACGAGAAGAACAGGATCGTGGCCCACGTCGAAGCATTCAGCCCGACTCCCGCACCCAGTTGCCCGAACATCTTCTCGACGAGTACCACCTGGACCGCGGCCGCGCCCGGGAGCCCGACCCAGCCGACGAGGGCGACGGTGACGGCGAATCCGAAGGGGGAGCTGTCCTCGATATGGGGGCGCAGGAGGTCGCCGACCGCCTCGAATGGGTGCAGGCTGTCGACGAGGATGATGCCCAGCGCCAGGATCCAGAACAGCAACCAGATCCCGGCGACGCTCGCGATTCCGCGGCTCATCGTCGACAACCATTCGCGCACCGGCAACCGGGCGCTGATCCCGGCGACGATCGCCAGGAGGGGAAGGGCGATCAGCGGGAAGGTGATTCCGATGTTGGCCACCATGGATCCGATCACCAGGATCCCGAGCACTGCGGCGAAGACAGCGGTGGACCTGCGGGCCGACGGGTTGTCAGGTCCGACCGTCTCGGCGGCCTCCTCATCGGTGTAGAAGTCCGCCGACGCGACACCGCGGCGTTGGACGACGGGAACCCAGAACATTCCGACGACGAGCGAGACCACGGCGAGCGGGAGGCTGATCATCAAGTACTGCGGAAAGCCAATGTCGGCCGTCGTCATGACCGCGACGTTGCTGCCCGCAAACGGAGCCACCGCTAGCCCCGCGCAACCGCCGATGAAGAACATCACGGCCGTGGCGATGCGTGTGAACTGCAAACGTGCGGCAACCGGGATCAGCAACGGCGCGGCCACCGCGATCGCGCCGGCCAGCGTTCCCAGCGCGACGACCGCGACCGCGCACACCGCCATGATGCCTAGCGCGGTGGCGCGCATCCCTCGGTCGTGCACCAGGGTCAGGACGCCGGAGACGATCACCTGGGCTATTCCGGTCTTCCGCAGAACCGCACCGAGGCCACCGCCCAGCGCGATGACGAGACCGACGACGGTGAGCGGGTTGGTCACCGACTCGGCCAGCATGTCCATGCTGGTCGACGGAGACGGCAGCGCGAGACAGAGGGCGGTGAGGAAGGCGGCAAGGGTGGCCGGCAGGATCCGCATTCCGGCCAGGGCGAGGACCGCGTACATGCCCAGCGGCAACAGGGCCCACAGCGCGACCGGGTCGTGTCCGCCAGCATCGGCGGCCGCGCGGACGTCGGGGGAGACGATCAGGGCCGTCGCGATACCTGCGATGACGAGGATCGCACGCAGAAAGTGGGCTGCCGTCACTGGAATCGGTGCGTCACAATGCGATCGGGCCAGCTATTGCGCAGCGCCGCGTTGTGGATCTCCGGGCTCGCGACGAACGCCAGGATCGTCCGTAGGCGCATGGCCTGGTCGTTGAGGTCGATACCGGAGATCTCGGTGATGCGCTCTAGCCGGGCGCGAAACGAGTTCAGGTGAATGCCGAGCGGTCTAGCCGCCGCCGCGACATTCGTCTGCTGCTTGAGCGCGGACAGGACGGTCGGCAGAAGGTCGGTTCGGTGGTCAAGGTCGTACTGGTGGAGAATCCAGAGCCGGGCCGTGAGACTGTCCGCATACGGTCGAAGCGCGTCGGTGGCCTGGATGATGGCGAGCGGGTCCTCCACATCAGCGGCCTCGGCGATTCGGACGGGAGCGCTCTCGTTTAGTGGGCGCGGGCCAAGCTTGACGTTGAGCGCGCGCAGGATCAGTCGCGCCGTACTAGCGGATTCATGCAGGCGCAGGACGCCGGGTACAACCGGACCGACGCCGATCGGCAAATCGGTGTCGCGGCGCCACCCGGCCCCGACCAATCGTGTTCGCAACCGTTCGACGACCGACCGCGGCTCATCCCCCGGCGCGACGGGGATCGCCGCGAGTAGGTAGCCCTCGCTCACGACGTCGCGCACGTCCGGGAACTCAGCGGCAAGGGCGTGGCGGAGCCACGCGATGCGATCAGCGCTGACCCCCGCTGCAATCACCACGTGGTCCTGGTCCAGGCGCAGGCCGACGATCGACGCCGGGACCGCCGTGTCCGTGGTGCCGGCGATCAGGGCCAGCAGGGCGCTCTCGCGCCGCCGGCTCGCCAGCGCCTCGTCGCGCGGGACGGCGTCCTCGGCATGGTCGAGTCGCGCCTGCGTTGCGGGCTCGGACACGACTTCGGTCAGCGTGCGGACCAGCGTGTCGGTGGTGGCCCACGACGAACTGCGCAGCAGTACGGGCTGTGTCCGGGTGCTCAGATGACGTGGTGTCGATGACGAGACGATCAGGCCGGTCGCCGTCGCACATGCGTCTGACACCGCGTCGAGCGTCGCTTGATCGTCGACGGGGACGGTCACGAAGACCAGTTTCTCGGTGTAGTCGGTGGCGGTGCCGGGTTGGTAGAACTCCAGGCCTTGGACCGGGCTGTCGAGCAGCGTGACGTCAACTTTGGCGTCCTGTGGCAACAGGATGCCCTCGGCGTCGGTGAGGATCGCTCCAAGACTGCGATACATAGGAGAACAATAACGCGCGAAACTATGCGTGACGCGTGCCTCAGCCGCCCTCGCGGATGTCGATGGCCTGCATCAGGGCCCAGTTCAACTGGGACAGGGCGTGAACGGCGGCGGCCTGCGGCGACTGTGCCGTGATCGTGGCACCTTGGAACTCCGCGGTGACCGTCGTGTCCCAGCGGGCGGCCACTTTCTCGCCGTCGACGAGCGCGCTGCGGGCTGTCGTCAACGATTCGTTGATGATGTCGACGGCGCGATCGAACCGTGGGGCGAGTTCGGCGATCGCCGTCGGATCCTCGTGCGTGGCCACGTTGACAGCGGCTTGCCCGAGGCGGTCGGCGGTGTGGGTGGCGACCATCATCAGATGCTCGAGTTGGGAATTCAACGCGCGATGGGCCACCAGGCTCACGACCATCTTGTCCAGCTCGGTGCGGACATGGGCGCTGGTGGTGTCGACATCGGTTACTGCCGCCAGCACGGGTGCGCCGGAACCGCCCGCGGTCAGCGCCGTGCGGACCGGTTGCAGGTAACGGTCCATCGCGTCGAAGAAGGCGGTGATCTGTGCCAGCAGGGTGGGGTGCGTACTGGTCGAGAAGAGGAGATAGGCGCAGGCGATGCCGACGGCAGCGCCCGCGGCCGTCTCGTCGAGCCGCAACTCCAGGATGTCGGCGTTGAGGTGACCGAGTAGGCCGTACATGGAGGCCAGGGTGATGGTGATGAAGAACATTTTGACGGCGTACTCCAGGGGGCCGAAGTACAGCGCGCAGAACACCGCGGCGACGCAGATCGCGATCAGGACGGCAGTATTGCCGTCGGCCAGCATGGCCAGACCGATCCCGACGGCCACGCCTGCCAGGGTTCCCGCCACGCGGCGCGATGCCCGGGTCAGGATGGCGCCCCGTGTATTGGCGCCGACGAAGACGAGGAACGCCGTCGTCACCGCCCAGTACCAGCGGGAGGCCGAGATCAGTTCGCCGACGCCGGTCGCGATTGCTGTGGCCACCACGACCTGAACGGTCATGCGGCTCGTCGGCGCCCATTGGACCCATGGCTTCCACCGGGATGTGGTGTGCGTGGACGCCGGTGTCGGCGGCGACGGGGGCGGTGGCCCCGGTGTCGGACGGGCGGTCGCCACGGATGCGGTCGCCGACGCGGACGTGGCGGGACCTGCCGCGGGACGGGTCGTCAGCGGCGCGTGGAGGTCGATTGCGCGCAGCTTTGCGTGGGCGATGGTCGCGCGATCGATGCCGATGGCGGCGAGGTCGGTCGGCGAATCGGTGATGGTCGTCGCCAGCCGCTTTTCGGCCTCATCGCCGAGCCGTCGGACCAACGTCGGGTCGGCGCCCGGGGACAGCACCGTGGCGAGCGCGTCCAACGGTTCGGAGAGCGCTGCGGTCGCTGGCGCCGCGGTCTTTGGATCCTGCAGCAGCTTCGAGGTGTCCAGGCAGGCGAGTTCGATCTCCATGCGGGAATCGAGTACCAGGCTGGCGAAATCGACTGTGGTGCAATCGATGTAGTGCTCCGTGGGGACGTCGGCCTGCCAGTCGTTGATCGCGGTGGCGATGGTGTCGACACGTCGGAGGTAGGTGCGCAGCGGTATCGGGTGCGCCATCGCGGATTGTGAGCGTGCGGCGGTCAGTGCGGCGGCGCTGCTGCTGCGCAACTCATCGAGCAGGCGGTGCAGCCGTCGTCGGGGGAAGTGGTTGGACAGCAACAAGAATCGGAGGACCAGTGCGGATCCGGCACTGCTCAGGGCGACCAGGCAGAAGTACGGGAGCTGGGCGAGTGGGGGGTGCTGGAAGAGTGCGAAGAAGTACGAGAGGAAGCAGGCGGTACCCAGTGCCGTGGCGCGGGGACCAAACCGGCGGGCCCAGGTGAGCACTCCGGCCAGGGTGATGAACGTGATGATCTCGGCCCAACGCCATCGGCCCAGCAGTGTGGCGACGCAGAAGGCCGCCATGATCGGCAGCGCCAGCAGGGCGGTGGTGACGAGACGGGCGTGGGCCGTCTTGTCCTTGACCATGAAGCCCATTTGGAGGGAGAGGAAGCCGCCGATCGACACCAGCGCCGGATCGGCGTGCAGGAAGTGCACGATGAGCCACGCCGAGACCGTGCTGATCAGGACCGACAATGCGACGGTCGTGGCGTTGATCAGCCGAACGTGCCCGGGGTCGGTACCCACCACCAGTCGGGCAATCGACCTCGGGTGGGGGATTTGCATGAGACCAGTCTGTCAAACCCGCTACCGGCCGGACGGAACTCGGGAGGGGTCTAGCTTGATTGGGCCGCGAGGAGCGTCGTCGTCAGCGACCTCTTGTCGATCTTGCCGACGGCGGTGACGGGCAGCGATCCGACAATGGCGACCTGATCGGGCATCTTGAAGGTCGCCAGACCACGGTCGGTGAGGAACTGTCGTAGTGCGGCCCGGTCGGGTGCGGCGTCGCGCGGATGGCCGGGCGCGACGACGATGGCGGCGCAGATGCGTTCGCCGAGCGCGTCGTCGGGCAGCCCGACGACGGCCACCTGGCCGACGGCTGGATGGGCGAGCAGATGCTCCTCGACATCGTCGGCGGCGACGTTCTCGCCGGCCCGCACGATGGTGTCCTTGATCCGGCCGGTGACCGCGAGGTAGCCGTCGGGCCGTCGCGTAACCCGGTCGCCCGAGCGGTAGAAACCGTCCGAGGTGAACGAGCGCGCATTGTGTTCCGGCGCGCGGTAATAGCCGCGGATCGTGTACGGGCCGCGCACCAGCAATTCACCCTCGGTCCCGTCGGGGACGTCGTGCCCGTCCTCGTCGACGACGCGGACCTCGTCGAACTCCGACATCGGACGGCCCTGCACGGTGGTGACGAGGGTGCGGTCGTCGTCGAGGCGGGTGTAGCAGATCAGTCCCTCGGCCATGCCGAAGACCTGCTGGACCACGGGCCCCAACGCGGCGTCGAGTGCCTCGGCGTCGGGTTGGGCTAGTTTCGCCCCACCCACCTGCAGGACGCGCAACGACGAGATGTCGGCCGGTTCCCACTCCGTCGCGGCACACCACACCTGGGCCAGCGCGGGGACGAGCGCGGTGACGGTGATCCGGTGGCGCTCGATGAGGTCGAAGGTGTTGTCGGGGCTGGGGTTGTCGGTGAACACGACCCGGCCGCCGGTGGCAAACACACCGAGCAGGCCGGGGCAGCACAGCGGGAAGTTGTGGGCGGCGGGCAGGACCACGAGGTAGGCGTCGTCGGGTCGCAGCTGCAGAATCTGCGCTGAGACGCGTGCGTTGTAGGCGTAGTCGTTGTGGCTGCGCGCGATCAGCTTGGGCAGCCCGGTGGTGCCGCCGGACACGAGGAACAGGGCGGGGGCGTCGGGGTCCGGGCTCGCCGGGGTGAAAGTGCCGTCGGCTTCGGGGAGTCCGGCGTAGGGGCCCGGATCGCCGGCGATGAACACGTGGCGGACGGACGTGACCGCGCGTTGTAGGTCGGCTGCGAGCTCGCGGTAGTCGAAGCCGCCGCTGACGTCGGCGCTGATGTAGGCGACGGCCCCGGCTCCGGCGGCCAGGTGGGCGATCTCGGCAATGCGGTGGGCGGGCAGCGCCATCACGGGGGCCACACCCAGGCGCAGCAGGCTGAGCAGCGTGACGGCGAACTCGGCGGAGTTCGGCAACTGCAAAACGACGCGGTCCCCGGCCCGCAGACCGGCGGCGGCAAAGCCGGCTGCGCGACGATCGGCCGCGGCCATCAGGTCGGCATACGAGAAGACCGTTTCGGGCGATTTAGTGGAATCGATCACTGCGACGGCGGAGGGGTTGCGCAGGGCCGAAGCTGCAACGAGATCGCTCAGCGGACGGTCGTCGAAGAGGCCCTCGGACTGGTAGCGCTGCGCCGTCTGTGCTGGTAGCGGCAGGAATCCGTCGGTCAGCCCAAGTGTCGCGCCGCCATCGCGGGGATCGTTGTCCGGGGAGCTCATGGCTGCCATTGAAGCACAATTCTTAGGCAAGCCTAAGCGGCCGACCGCCCCCTTGATGCCAGCAAAGTTTGAATTTGGAACCTCTCTGGCTACCCTTACTGAACTGTACTGAGGCTTACCTTATCTGTGCCTACTTTCGGAGTTTGCCATGTCTGTCGTCATCGAGACCTCCGCCCGAGCCAACCACGGTCGACATACCGATCGGGCCGCTCAGATCGTCGCCGCCTGGGCCGCCGCAGAGGACTTTGGGAACGACTACGTCGTCTACGAGGGGCCCGGCGGCTGGCACTTCGCCGCGACGCCGCGGGCCACGGTGGAGCTCCGCAAGGGCTCCATCACGACGGTCCTGCGCTCCGGTGAGTCGACGACCGCAACATGGACCGACGACGCGTCCGGAGCGATCGCTGACGCATTGGACGCGCTGCCGTTCGACGAGTGGCAGGTGTTCGGCTGGGTGGGGTTCGACTACTGCGCGGCTCACCACGACCTGCTCGACCGCGTCGCCGACGATGCAGTCCTGGCCGTGCTGATGGTGCCGCAGACCCACGTCGTGCTCGATCCCCGCGGATTGGCTTCCGACGGCGGGTTCCGCGCTGGTGCTGTCCGGGTCGTCGCCGTCCCGGATTCGATGGAGGCGGCAGAGCTGATCGCACGTCTGGCCGAGCTCGCCGACGGTGCCGTCGAACCGGCCGTCGCCCGGCCGGTGGATGTCTCCGAGGACGTCGACGATTACCGCGGTCGCGTTGCGACGGCGATCGACGAAATCAGCCGCGGTGAGTACCAGAAGGTGATTATGTCGCGCCGCGTCGACGTGCCGTTCACCGTCGACATGCCCGCGACCTATGCCCGCGGCCGTGCGAACAACAACCCCGCGCGGTCGTTCCTGGTCTCCATGGACGGGATGTCGGCTGCCGGTTTCAGCCCGGAACTCGTCGTCGCCACGAGCGCCGACGGCGAGGTCGTGACCGAACCGCTGGCGGGCACCCGCGCTCTCGGCGTCTCCGACGAGCACGACCGCGCCGCTGCGGCCGAACTCCGCTCCGACGCCAAGGAGATCGCCGAGCACGCCATGTCGGTGGCCGCCTGCTTCGACGAAGTCGCCCAGGTCTCCCTCCCGGGCACCACGGCGGTCAACGAGTTCATGGCGATCCGAGAGCGCGGCAGTGTGCAGCACCTCGCGTCAACGGTGCGCGGCGAGCTCGCCCCCGACGCCGGTCCCTGGCGCGCGCTGGCCGTCATCTTCCCGTCGATCACCGCCTCGGGCATCCCGAAACAACCGGCGCTCGACGCGATCTACCGGCTCGAACCCGACGAGCGCGGCTTGTACTCGGGCGCAGTGTTGACCGCGTCGTCGGATGGCGCCATGGAGGCGACGCTCACGCTGCGCACTGTGTTCACCACGCAGGGGCACTCCTGGCTGCGGGCCGGAGCCGGCATCGTCGAGCAGTCGACGCCCGACCGCGAGTTCACCGAGACCGTCGAAAAGCTCAGCAGCGTGGCACCCTTCGTCGTGCCCGCGCCGGAGGAGCGTCAGTGAGCGCGATCGACGAACTCCGCAGCGAGGTCGCCAGCGCGCTGCAGGTCGCACCAGACGAGGTCGGTGACACCGCCGACCTGATCGAGCTGGGCCTCGACTCGATCCGGATCATGAAGATCGCCGGCGGGTGGCGCAAGCGCGGTGCGAAAGTGAACTTCGCGCAGATGGCACAACAGCCGCGGCTCACCGACTGGGCTGCCCTCGTTGGCGGTGATTCGGGCTCGGTCGATTCTGATCTGGGCTCGGTCGATGCTGATTTGGGCTCGGTCGGAGACGATTTGGGCTCGGTCGGCGAGGGTTTGGGCTCGGTCGGCGACGAGGCATTCGCCCTCGCTCCGATGCAGCACGCCTACTGGGTGGGCCGGACCGGTGCGGCCGACCTCGGCGGCGTGGCCGCACACCTCTACGCCGAGTTTGACGCCTCGCCGTCCACCCCGATCGACCCCGAACGACTACGCACGGCGGTGGCTGCACTGATCGACCGCCATCCGATGCTGCGGGCCCAGTTCCTGCCCGACGGCACGCAGCGCGTCATCGCCCGCCCCGACGGCGACCCGCTGACCGTGCGCGATCTGAGCTCCGCCGACGACGAGCAGGTCCGCATCACGCTCGACGAGATCCGCGACGCCACGAGCCACCAGCTGCTCGACGTCGCGACGGGCCGTGTCCTCGACGTCGCACTGACGCTGCTGCCCGGCGGGCGTCACCGCCTGCACGTCGACATCGACATGCTTGCCGCCGACGCGATGAGCTACCGCCGACTGCTCGCCGATCTGGTCGCCCTCTACGACGGCGAGCCGCTCCCCGCGATCGGCGTGACCTACCGCGACTACCTCGAGCACCGCGCCGCCCACCCCGATCCGGCTCGCGACGCCGACCGGCAGTGGTGGCTCGACCGTCTCGACGACCTTCCCGCCGGGCCCGCGCTGCCCACCTCGTCGGGGGTCGTCGACCATCGCGTGCAGCGCAAGCACCACTGGCTCGACGCCGCGGCCAAGGAGCAGCTGCTGGCCGCCGCGCACGCCCGCGGCATCACCCCCGCCGCAGCGCTGGCCGCGGTCTTCGCCGCGACGATCGGCGCATGGTCGGCAGACCCGCGCTTCCTGCTCAACGTGCCGCTGTTCCACCGCGAACCCATCCATCCCGACGTCGAGCTGGTCTCCGGCGACTTCAGCTCGTCGATCCTGCTCGACGTCGATGTCAGCGCGGCGGCGTCGGTCGCCGAACTCGCGCAGCAGGTGCAGGACCGGCTCCACACCAACGGATCGCACAGTTCCTACGGGGCGCTGGAGGTCTTGCGCGACCTCGGGCGGGCGCGCGGGGAGACCGTGCTGGCCCCCGTCGTCTACACCAGTGCGCTGGGGCTGGGGGAGCTGTTCGCCCCGGCCGTTATCGACCGTCTCGGCGAGCCCGGCCACATCGTGTCGCAGGGACCGCAGGTGGTCCTCGACGCCCAGGTCACCGAAGTATCGGGCGGGCTCCTGCTGAACTGGGACGTGCGGGAATCGGCATTCCCGTCCGGGGTCGTCGACGCCATGTTCGCCGCCTACACCGACGCCATCGGCCGTCTCGCCGTCGGTGACGTGGGGTGGCAGGGGCTGGCCGCCCCGCAACTGCCGGCCGCCCAGCGTGCCGTCCGCCAGCAGGTCAACGCCACCGCGCACCCGACCAGCGGGCGACTGCTGCACCAAGAGTTCTTCGCCATCGCGGCCAGCGATCCAACGCGCACCGCCCTGCTCTCGACTACCTCGGCCTTGACGTACGGAGAACTCGCCGACGAGGCGCTGGCCGTCGCGGGTGCGCTCGCCGCGGCCGGGGTGCGCGCCGGCGACGCCGTGGGCGTGCAGTTGCCCAAGGGCCCCGACCAGGTCGTCGCGACGCTCGGCGTCTACGCCGCCGGTGCGGTGTGGATTCCCATCGGCTACGACCAGCCCTCGATGCGTCGCACCGCGATCGTCGAGACCGGCGGCATCGGTGTCTTGCTCACCACCGATCCCGCGCCGGCCGCCGACGATCTGCCTGACGGCGTGACCGTGCTTTCCCTTGACCACGCCCGCCAGCAGGAGCGGCTTGCCGCGTTGGCCGCGCGGGACCCCGAAGACGTCGCCTACGTCCTGTTCACCTCCGGTTCGACGGGCGCGCCCAAGGGCGTCGAAGTCCCACACCGGGCGGCGATGAACACCATCGACGACGTGAACCGCCGCTTCGACGTCGGGCCGGACGACCGGTCGCTGATGGTCGCGGCGCTGGAGTTCGACATCTCCGTCTACGACATCTTCGGCCTCTACAGCGCCGGTGGTGCCGCGATCGCGGTCACCCCCGATGAGGCCAAGGATCCCGCCGCCTGGTTGCGACTCCTGCGCGAGCACCGCGCCTCCGTGCTGACCTGTGTGCCCAGCGCGCTGGACATGCTGCTGACCGAGGCGGAGTCCGCCGGTGCCGCCGCACTCGGCGACTCGCTGCGCGCGGCCCTGCTCGGCGGTGACTGGGTCGGCGTCGACCTGCCGCGCCGGTTGCACGCGTTGAGCCCGCAGACCCGGTTCGCCGGACTGGGCGGGGCCACCGAGATCGCCATCCACGGCACCGTCTGCGAAACCGTCGACCCGCCGCAGGAGTGGGCCGCCGTTCCGTTCGGTACGCCGCTGGACAACGTCGAGTGCCGCGTCGTCAACGCCCTCGGCGACGACTGCCCGGACTGGGTGACCGGGGAGCTGTGGGTCGGCGGCGCGGGCGTCGCCCGCGGGTACCGCAACGATCCCGACCGCACCGCGGCTCGCTTCGTCACCCGCGACGGTCTGCGCTGGTACCGCACCGGCGACCTCGCGCGCTACTGGCCCGACGGCACGATCGAATTCCTCGGCCGCGCCGACCATCAGGTCCAGGTCCGCGGGCACCGTGTCGAACTCGGTGAGGTCGAGGGCGCACTGCGCGCCGTCGACGGTGTGCACCAGGCCGTCGTCGTCCCACTCGGCGACGGTCAGTCGGTGCGCGGCCTGGCCGCCGTCGTCACGCTCAGCACCCCAAGACACACCTCGGAGTCGTTGGCAGCCGCCGTCGGCGCGCTCGTCCCGTCGTACATGGTCCCGGCACGCATCGAGATCGTCGACGCCATGCCGCTCACCGGCAACGGCAAACTCGACCGCGCCGCCGTCGGGGCCGTCCTGTCACAGGGTGCGGCGAGCAGCGGGCACATCGCACCGAGCACCGCATTGCAGCGGGCGCTGTGCGACATCGTGGCCACCGTGCTGGCGCGGGAGGTCGCTGAGATCTCGGTGGCCGACGACTTCTTCGCGATCGGCGGCGACTCGGTTCTCGCGACCACCGTCGTCGCTCGCATCCGGGAATGGCTCGACGCCCCGCAAGCCGGTATCGCCGATGTCTTCGCCGCGCGGACCGTCGCCGACCTCGCCGTGCGTCTCGACGCGGCCGACGCCCGCCCGGGCCGGCTCGAACAGGTCGCGGCGGTCTACCTGGAAGTCGCCGCACTCGACGACGACGAACTCGACGAAGCCGCGGCCCACGGTGCTGGAATCGACTCCGGGGTGAGCGCACGATGACTGAACCCACCACCCCGACCTTGCTCGTACTCGGCGCCGGACCCAAGGCACTGGCCGTCGCGGCCAAGGCCAAAGTCATGGCCGACCTCGGCCTGCCCGCCCCGCGCGTGGTGGCCGTCGATACGCACGCCGTCGCAGCGAACTGGCAGCCGATCGGCGGCTGGACCGACGGGCGCCACCGACTAGGGACCAGCCCGGAGAAGGACGTCGGGTTCCCCTATCGCGGCGCGGTCCACCGCGGCACCGAGACCGACGTCAACCGCGGCATGCTCGCCTACAGCTGGATGTCCTTCCTCGTCGAGCACCAGACCTACACCGAGTGGGTCGACCGCGGCCGTCCCCACCCGCAGCACAACGTGTGGGCCCGCTACCTCACGTGGGTGGCCGACCGCGTCGAGCTGGACCTGCGCGTCGGGCGCGTCACCGAGATCGCTGCCGACGAGGACACCTGGTCGCTGCGCCTGGCCGACGGCACCGAGGTCGTCGGCGACCAGCTGATGATCACCGGTCCCGGCTCGAGTGCCAGCTCGTTCCTCGACGACGACCGCGTGCTCTCGGTTTCACGGTTCTGGGACCTGGTGCCCACGCGTGACCTGCCCGCATCGTCTCGCGCCGCGGTCGTCGGCGGCGGCGAGACCGCCGGATCGGTCCTCGACGAACTGGTCCGCCACGACATCATGACCATCTCGGCGATCGCCCCCGGGGCCACGATCTACACCCGCGGCGAGAGCTACTTCGAGAACGCGCTGTTCAGTGATCCGACCGGCTGGCCGTCGATGGCCGCCGCCGAGCGTCGCGACCTGATCCGCCGTACCGACCGCGGCGTGTTCTCGGTGCGTGTGCAGGAGAGTCTGCTTTCCGACCACCGCGTCCACCACCTGCAGGGCCGTGTCACGGCCGCGCGCCGCGTCGAGGATCTCGTCGAACTCACCCTGACCAACGATGGGCGTGGCGCCTCGACGCAGGCCTTCGACCTCGTCGTCGATGCCACCGGTGGGCAACCGCTGTGGTTCACCGACCTGATGACGCCCGACACCCTCGATTTGATCGAGCTGGCACTGGGTCCCGCGGCGTCGGCGTCCGGGCCGACGATGACCGCGCTGGAGGAGTCGATCGACTCCCGTCTCGCGGTGGGATCGCTGACACCGACGCTGTTCCTGCCGAACCTCGCCGGCTTCGCGCAGGGCCCGGGGTTCCCGAATCTCAGTTGCCTCGGCGAACTGTCGAACCGCGTGGTGCGCGGCTCGTTGGAAGAAGCCGGTGCCCTCGGGCGCCCACGAGCAGGAGTGGTGCGCCGATGACCCACGAGATCAAACGGGAGATCGTCGACGTCGATGAGGCCGTCGCGCAGGCCGGGCCGCCGATCGTGCCGCTGATGACCGGCCGCTTCTCCCTGCGGACTGTCGACCCCGACGGCGGTGATCCGGCGATGCTCGCCGCGTGGTTCGCCCGACCCCACCTGGTGGAGGCTTGGGACCAGGCGTGGTCGGCGCCGCAGTGGGCCGCCGATTCCCGGTACCGGCTGGGCGGCGACTATTCGCGGCCGATCATCGTCTCCTACGACGGTGCCGAGGTCGCCTACCTCGAGCTGTACCGAGTCGCGCGCGACGAGATCGCCCGCCTGTACCGCGTCGACCCGTTCGATTCCGGGCTGCACATCGCCACCGCCGACGAGACGCTGCTGGGCCGCGGGGTGATGTCGGGCTTCATGGGTGAACTGGCCGAGGCGGTCTTCGACGCCGATCCCCGCTGCCACCGATTCGCCAGCGAGCCCGAGTACTCGAACATGCGGATGCGCCGCGCTCTGGAGCGGCAGGGGTTCACCGACCTGGGGGAGTTCGACATCCGCCCCGACCGCCGCATTGCGCTCTACATCCGCGGGCGTACCCCCGCCGACGTGCCGACCCCGTACGCGCCGGACACCGTCGCGTCGCGAACCTGACCCTGCTCAACAACGGATTGATTGCCATGACACAGCCGACCGCCACCCGCACCCGTCCAGGCGCCCTGCGCCAATTCCACCAGCCCGCCACGCCAGGTCTACCGCCGCTGGTGATCTTTCCGCACGCCGGCTCGGGGGCCTCGTCCTATCGCGCGCTGTCGGGGCTGCTCGCCTCGCGCTTCACCGTGCTGATCATGCAGTACCCGGGCCGCCAAGACCGGATGCGCGAACCGTCGGCGACCTCGCTGGGTGAGTTGGCGCAGGAGGCCCTCGACGAATTCGTCGCCGCGGGCTATACCGGCCCGGTCACCTCCTTCGGCCACAGCATGGGTGCCACGGTCGCCTTCGAGTTCGCCCATCGCGCCGAGGCCGCCGGAGTGCCCGTCGCCCGGCTGGTCGCCTCGGCGGCCGCGGCACCGAGCAAGGTCGCCGACCTGCCGCCGCACCCCTACGACGACGAGGGGATCCTCGCCAACCTGCAGGCACTCGAGGGCACCGGAGGCTCGGTGATGGGCAGCGATGCGGTCATGCGGATGGCACTGCCGGTCCTGCGCGGCGACTACCGGGCCTTCGACTCCTACTCGTGCGGGCCTGACGTGCGGATCAGCGCGCCGGTCGTCGTCGTCGGCGGGGCCGACGACCCGGTCATCAAGCCGCACCACCTGCACCACTGGGGCAGCCACGCCGAGCACGTCCAGGTCAGTGTCGTCGACGGCAGCCATTTCTACCTCAACGAGAAGCCGGAAGCGGTGCTCGACGCGTTGACGTGCGACCTGGACGGCAACCGATGAGCCCCATCGACGCCAAGAATTCAGATCCCATCGTCATCGTCGGTATGTCGGTGGAAGCTCCGGGAGGCATTGAGAGCCCGGAGGACCTGTTCGCCGCCGTTGCGCAGGACCGCGACCTCATCGCGCCCTTCCCTCGCGACCGCGACTGGCCGGTCGACCAGCTGCTGGCCCTCGACACCCTCGACGGGTGGGGTGCAGTACCCGACGCCGGCGGATTCCTGCTCGGCGCGGCCGAGTTCGACCCGCTTTCGTTTGGCCTGAGCCCGCGCGAAGCGGTCGCGATGGACCCGCAGCAGCGCGTCGCCCTGCGTACCGCGGTGCGGGCCATCGAGAACGCGGGGGTCAACCCGTTCGCCCTCGCCTCGCCCGATGCCGGTGGCGCCGACTCCGAGGTCGGCGTGTACTTCGGTGCGTCGATCAACGAGTACGGGCCGCGCGCATCGGCGGTCAACGAGTTCAGCGGGCACCGCGTCGTCGGGACCGCGCTCGGCGGGGTCTCCGGTCGCATCAGCCACCTGCTGGGTCTCACCGGACCGGCCATGACCGTCGACACCGCGTGCGCCTCGTCGTTGACCGCGCTGCACCTGGCGGCCAACGCGGTTCGCCTCGACGAGTGCGAGTGGGCGATCGCCGGCGGTGTCTGCGTGATGGGATCGCCGGCCGCCTTCTTCGAGTTCGCCAAGAACAACGCTCTGGCCCGTGACGGGCGCTGCCGGTCGTACTCGGCTGGGGCCAGTGGGACCGTTTGGGGCGAAGGCGTCGGGGCGGTCGTGCTGGAGCGTGAGAGCCGCGCCCGCGCACACGGGCACCGCATCTACGCCCGCCTGCGCGGCACGGCTGTGAACCACAACGGCGGCGGAGCGGCGATCGTCGTGCCCAGCGCGCCGGCGCAGCGGCGCCTCATCGAACGCACCCTCGCCGTCGGTGGCGCCGACCCCTCCGACATCGACTTGATCGAGGGCCACGGGACGGGCACGCTCGGTGATCCGTTGGAACTGACCGCACTGGCGCAGACCTACGGGGCGGCACGTACGGCCGAGCCGGCGTGGGTCGGCTCGGTGAAGTCCAACATGGGCCACGCCCAGGCGGCCGCCGGGATCCTCGGCCTGGTCAAAGTGCTGCAGTGCGGGCGACGCGGAGTCATCGCGCCCACCCGCTACGGCGACGATCCCACCGACAAGATCGATTGGGATTCCGCAGGCCTGGCCTTGCCGACGTCCGCGGTGCCCTGGGCGGCGAGGAGCGGATCGCGTTGGGCCGCGGTGTCGAGCTTCGGCGTCTCGGGGACCAACGCGCACGCCATCCTCGAGATGCCCGACTCTATTAACGAACACCCGGCCGATGACCGCCCGGAGGTGGCCCATGCCTGACTACCGCACCCCCGACGGCCGGGTCCCGGTCCTCGTCTCCGCGGACGCCGCCGAGCTGTTGGTGCTCGAGGCGCGTGCCATCGCGGCGTACGTCGCGGAGAACACCGGTGTGACTGCGCGCGACGTGGCCGCCCACCTGTTCCGCACCCGGCCCGCGCGGCGCCATCGCGCAGTCGTGCTGTGCGCGCCCGACGTCGACGGCGGCCGCCGGGACCTCATCGACGGTCTGCAGGCGCTGGCGGACGGGACGTCACACCCGGCTCTGGTCGTCGGTCGCGAAGCGGCCCGGAACTGCCGCGTCGCCTACGTGTTTCCCGGCCAGGGCAGCCAGCGCCCCGGCATGGGCGCAATGCCCTACCGGCACTCGCGCGTGTACCGCGACAGTGTCGACGCCTGTCACGAGGCGTCGATGCGCCTGTTCGGCCGGTCCCCGCGCGACTACATCCTCGGCAAGATCGCCGACGACGATCCGGTCCGCGACGACATCCGCTACATCCAGCCCGGACTGTTCATGCACATGGTGGCACTGGCCGCCATGTGGGACGACGCGGGTGCGTCGCCGGCGATGACCGTCGGGCACAGCCAGGGCGAGATCGCCGCGGCCTACCGCAGCGGCGTGATGACCCTCGACGACTCGTTGACCATCGTCACGGGCCGCGCGGAAATGGTCCAGGAGAATTCCCCGCGCGGCTACACGATGGCCGTCCTCGGCGTCGACGTCGACACGTGCGAACAGATTCTCGCCCGGCATTCGGGATGGGCCCAGCTGTCGGTGGTGAACTCGCCGCACATCCTTTGTATCTCCGGTGAGCGCGGCGCGGTGCTCGACATCATCGAGACGCTCACCGCCGATGGGATCTTCGCCAAGGAGATCCGCGTCGAGTACCCCGCCCACACCAGCATCGTGTCGGAGTTCTTCCCCGCTTTCTGCGTTCAGGTCGGCCCACTGCTGGGTGAGAAGTTCCTCTTCGACGGGGAGGTGCCCTGCTACAGCGCCGCGGTCGGCGGGCCCATGGACTCCACGATGCCGATGCTCGACTACTGGTTCTGGAATCTGCGCAACCGGGTCCGATTCGACCTCGCGGTCAAAGGGGCCGCCGACGCCGGGGCCACGCACTTCATCGAGATCGCCGAGCATCCGACGCTGGCGCTGGCGATGGCAGAGAACCTCGCCGACCACTCGGCCGCGGTGCTGCCGACGTCGCGCCGCGAGGCGCAGGACCTGGCCGAGTTCACGGCGAACCTCGCAGGGCTGGCGGTCGTCGACAACGGTTTCCGGTGGGAACGACTCGCAGTCGACGACGGTGGGCGGTCGCCGCTTCCGCTGGAGGGCTTCCCGAACACGGCGTGGCGCCGCGTCAGCCTGTGGGCCGACCGGTCCGCGGGTGAGAACGACCCGGTCAACGTGCCGGCCTGGGGTGCGCGGATGGCGCGGCGCGGGATCCGGCGGCTGCAGGTGCAGTGGCAGCCGATGGAGCGCCGCGAACTGCTTGCGCCCCGTCGTATCGGCGTGATCGACCCCACCGGCGACCACGGCGCGCTCGCAGCGGAGATCTGCGCGCTGGCACCCGTGCACGGGGCGATTGCGCTGCGCGTCGACGATGCCTCTCCCGAGGAGATCGCGCAGATCGACACGGCCGTCGTCCTGGTCGGCGGGCAAGCGCCCGGTGACGGCCCGACCGATGCCGCGGCGCGATTGGCCGCAGTCCTGGCCGATGGCGCGTGGCGGCGCGGGCTGGAGTCGCTGCCGGAGCAGTTCTGGGTGGTGACCGTCGGCGGCGAGCAGGTGAATTCTGCCGACCCGGTGCCCGACGACGTCAACGGCACCGTCGTTGCCGCGCTGCGGTGCGTCGCAGTGGAGCACCTCGGTACGCGAGTGCGCCACGTCGATCTGGACCCGAACGTCGGCAAGGGCCGCGGCGACCAGATCCTGGCCGCGGTCCACGTCGCTGCCGAACCCGACATCGCGATCCGGTCAGGCCAGTCGTATGTGAAGCGGTTGGTGCCCGCGCCCGTACAGGGGCCTGTTGAGCAGGACCTGCGCCACGTCGTCATCACCGGCGGTACCGGCACCTTGGGCTTGGCTCTGGCCGCGCACTACGCGGCTGCCGGCGCGTCGCGCATCAGCCTGCTGAGCCGGTCGGGTGCCGCCGATCCGGCCGTCGCGGCCCGACTTGACGCACTGCGACGCACGGGCACCGACGTCGAGGCGCTCGTCGCCGACCTCACCGATCCGGGGTCGGTGGCCGCCGCCGTGTGCGAGTGGGCCGACGGTCCGAGTCTGCTCATCCACACCGCCTTCACCTACGTCGGCTCGTCCGCCGACGAGATCACCGCCGCCGACCTGGCGAGCGCCCGCGCCGCGAAAGTCGACGGGCTGACCAACGTGCTGTCCGTCCTGCCCGCACCGCCGGAGCAGGTGGTGGCGTTCTCGTCGATCGCCGCCACCATCGGCGGCCGCAACCAGGCGGTGTACGCCGCGACGAACCGGGCGCTGGAACTGGCTGCGGCCCGGTTGCGCGAGCAGTCGGTTTCCGCCGCGGCGATCGGGTGGGGGCTGTGGCAGGTGCAGGGACCCGTGTACGAGGGTGGTGCCGAGCAGGCCGCCGACGCCGGTGCACGGCCCATGCCGGTGGCCACCGCGATCACGGTCGGCCTGGCTGACCTGTCCGAGGATGCCGTCGTCGCCGGTGCCGATTGGGCCCAGCTGCGGACCATGCTGTCGGTGGTGGGTGCTGACCGCCTCCTGCGCGAGGTCCCCGACGCCGATGATGAAATCGACGACGGGCCCGTGGTCGAAGCGCCGACTCAGGCCACCGCCGTCGAACCGGCGGCGATCGAACCAGAGGCGCCCGCCGAGGCCGAACCCTCCGACCAGCCATCGGCGACACCCGGTGCGGCGTCGGGCGGTCCCTTGATCGGGGAGCTGAGCGCCGAACTGGCCGCCGCGATGGGGCTGGGCCGCGCCGACGCGGCCGAACTCGATCCGCACCTGCCGTTGGTCGCGCTGGGCCTGGATTCGTTGCAGGCCCTGGATTTCCGCAAGCGCGTCAAGACGTCGCTGAACCAAGAACTGCCCGTCGAGGCGATCCTCGGCGGCGCGAGCCTGCATGAAGTTGTGGAGTTGATGGAGAATGTCTGACGCCATGGCGCGCAAGCGCGAACTGCTGCGGCAGCGGCTGGCCGAGCAGGGCCTGGCGGCGACCGTGGAGACCGTCGAGGCGCCGGTCCGCTCCGACGGTGACACCACGCCGCTGGCCGTCGCGCAGCGCCGACTGTGGTTCGTCTCCTACCGCGACCCAGCCGACACCTCGCTCACCGTGCCGGTTGCGCTGCGGGTGACCGGCGACCTCGACGAAGAGAAGCTGCACCATGCTTTCGAAGCGGTCCTGGCTCGCCACGAGACACTGCGCGCCACTTACGAGCTCGGTCCCGACGGCGAGCCGGTCATGCGCCACCGCGCCGGCGTCAGCCTGCCGTGGACGACTCACGACCTGACCGATCTGGACGAGCGGGCCCGTCAGCGCCGACTGGCGGTCCTGGCGCGGCGTGAGTTCTCCACCCCCTTCGACCTCACCGCCGACGTGCCGATCCGCCTCACGCTGATCCGTACCGGCGCGCGCGAGCACGTCCTATTGCTGGCGGCCCACCACATCTGCGTCGACGACGCGTCGTGGCCGGTGCTTTTCGCCGACGTCGCCGCGGCCTACCGAGGCGCCGACCTGGCACCGCTGGGGGTGCAGTACGCCGATGTCGCACCGGCGGTCGAGACGGCGATCGACGCCGACGTCGCCTACTGGCGCGAGCACCTGTCCCCGTTGCCGGACCTGCCCATCCTGCCCGGCGCCGAGACGACCGGATCCGACCGCCGACGCAGTGACCGCGTCATGCGCGAGATCCCCGTCGGCGTCGCTGCCGCCGTGGCCTCGGCCGCCAGCACGCAGGCCGCCACGCCGTTCGCCGCCTACCTCGCAGCAACGTGGGCCTACCTGCACCGCATCACCGGTGCGAACGACTTCCTCGTCGCCGTGCCGGTCACCGCGCGCCCCGCTGGCGCGGAGGACCTTATCGGCTACTTCGGCAACTCGCTGCTGGTGCGCGCCACCGTCGCACCCACCGACTCCTTCGCCGAGCTCGTCACCCGCGCAGGTGCGGAACTGTCGGAGGCCCTGGCTCACCAGTCGGCGCCGATCGACCAGGTCGTCGCGGCGATCAGCCGCCGCGACGGCGGCCCGCGGGGCGGCCTGGACACCCTCGTGTCGTCGAGCCTGAGCGTCCGCGGTGAAGTGCGCGGACCGCAGATTGACGGTCTGGAATGGGAGCCGCTCGATGAACTCGGCGCCGCAGCCGGTCAGCTGCCGCTGGAGTTCAGCATCGTCGGCGACCTCGGCGGTGGGCCGTTGGCGCTGGAACTCGAGTACGACACGGCGATGCTCGACGAGGCGACCGCGGGCGGACTGCTCGACAGTGCTATCGCCTTCTTGGCGGCAATCACCGCCGAGCCGGCCACCGAGATCCGCCGCGCCCCGTTGCTCGACCCGACCGCCCTCGACGACGCGCTCGCCGCCTCGCGCGGGCCGGCGCACGACGTCGCCGAATCGACGCTCACCGCGATGATCGAATCGGCGGTGTACTGGCGCGGCGACCGTGTCGCCCTCATCGACGACGAGCGCGAGGTCAGCTACCGCGAGCTCAACGCGACCGCCAACCGCCTGGCCGTCCACCTCGTCGACCAGGGCGTCGGCCCCGGCGATCTCGTGGGCCTGCGGACCGGTGCATCGATCGATTTCGTTGTCGCCGCCATCGCCGTCCTCAAGGCCGGTGCCGCCTACCTGCCGATCGACCCCGACTACCCCGACTCCCGCACCGAGTTCCTGCTCGAGGACGCGGCACCGCGGCTGGTCCTCGACGCCGACGGGATCGCCGCAGCGATCGCAGCCTCGGTAGACCGGCCTGCTGAGAACCTCACCGACGCGCAGCGCCGTGCCCCGCTGCGCCCGGCCGACCTGGCCTACGTCATCTACACGTCCGGCTCGACGGGCGTGCCCAAGGGCGTCGCCGTGCCGCACGGCGCGATCGCCGACCACCTGCTCTCGGCACGCGAACTGGGCATCGCCGACGCGGAGGACCGGCTCGTTCTCACCTCGTCGGTGAGCTTCGACGCGTCGGTGTTCGAGCTGTTCCACAGCCTGTGCGTCGGTGCCACCGTCGTGCTGCCCAAGCCGAAGGCCCTGGCCGATATCCCGTATCTGGCCGACCTGCTGGTCGCCAAGCAGGTGACCGTCATGCACATGGTGCCCAGCATGCTGACGACGCTGCTGAGCATCCCCGAGGTCAAGCAGTGGACGACGCTGCGCTCGGTGCCAGTCGGCGGTGAGGCGCTCGTCGCCGACGTCGCGAATGCCTTCCTGACCAACTTCAGTGCGGCGCTGAGCAACAACTACGGCCCCACCGAGGCCGTCGTCGCCGCCACGCACTTCCCGGTGGACCGCGCCCAGGACGTCCCGGTGGTGCCGATCGGCGCCCCCAACGGCAACGTGTCGGCGTACCTGTTGGACCCGGCGCTAGCCGTCGTGCCGGACGGCGTCGTCGGGGAGATCTACCTCGGCGGTCCGCAGCTGGCCCGCGGCTACCTGCGCCGACCCGCGCTGACCGCGCAGCGGTTCATCGCCGATCCGTACGCACCCGGGCAGCGGCTGTACCGCACCGGTGATCTGGCGCGGCGTCGTGCAGACGGTGCGCTGGAATTCGTCGGTCGCGCCGACGAGCAGGTCAAGGTCCGCGGCTTCCGCATCGAGCTCGGCGAGATCGCGGCGGCCGCCGCGACCCACCCCGACGTCGCGCATGCGCTCGTCATCGCCGACGAGTCCGCCGCGGGCACCCGCCTGTTGGCCTACGCCATCGCCGCGCCCGGCGCCGGTCTCGACGTCGACGCGGTGCGCGACCACATCGGCGCGGTCCTGCCCGCCTACATGGTTCCCGACGCGGTGATCGCGATCGACGAGGTCCCGCAGACCGTCCACGGCAAGCTGGACCGCGACGCCCTCCCACGCCCAGGTGCCGACCGGGCCAAAGGTGCTGGCCGGGCACCGCAGACGCCCACCGAGCACCGCGTCGCCGCGATCTTCGGTGAGCTGTTCAGCCGCGACGGTGTCGCCGCCGACGACTCCTTCTTCGACCTGGGTGGTCACTCGCTGCTCGCCGCACGGCTGGTGACGGCGTTGACGGCCGAGTTCGGCATCAGCGTCGACGTGAAGCTGCCGTTCGACCATCAGACCGTCGAGGGCCTAGCCGGCGCGCTGGTCGCACTTGTGCGCGATGAAGTCGGCGTCGACTTGGACGAGGCGGGCACGCCCGCCGGTGCCGGTGTGGACTTCGGTGCCGACGTGGACTTCGGTGCCGACGTGGACTTCGGCGGCGAGGCACTGGGCGACGTCGACTTCGGTGGTGCAGCGTTGGGTGACATTGACTTCGGTGGTGAGGCCCTCGCAGCCGCCACCATTCCCGCCGGTCCGGTCCGGCCCGTCTTGGAGCCGAGCGCGTCGACCGGTGACGCGCCGCTGTCGTTCTCGCAATTGGCGATGTGGTTCGCCGATCGCTTCGCCGGGTCGGGCGCGCACGGCAACGTCATCCTGCTGGCCGCCATCGACGGGCCGATCGAAACCGCCGCACTGTCGGCGGCGTTGAGCGACGTCGCGAATCACCACGAGAGCCTGCGGACCACCTTCACCGAGCGCAACGGTGCGCCCGTGCAGGTCATCGCTGATCAGGCCGAGATCGGCCTGCTGCAGGTCGACGTCTCGACGTCGCGGGATCCGGAGACGGCCGCGCAGGCCGCGGCGCGCGATGCCGCTGCCCACGTCTTCGACATCGAAACGGGACCGCTCGTGGCGGCGACGCTGATCCGACTGTCCGACGAGCAGCACCGGCTCTCGCTGGTGTTCCACCACATGGTGATCGACCACGGTTCGGTCGCCATCGTGCTGAACGATCTGGTCGCGGCCTACCGGGCGCGGAGTATCGGCACCGACCCGGCCCTCGCACCGATCCCGTTGCGCTACACCGATTTTGCGCGCTGGCAGCACGAGGTGTTCACCGCCGACGGCAGTCCCGCCGCGCAGTTCGGCAGCGCCGAGATCGACCAGTGGCGCACCCAGCTCGCGGACGTGCCCGACGAGATCCTCGTCGCGCCCGACCGTCCGCGGCCCACCGCGCTGTCGCAGGACGGCGTCGTCGCCGACTTCGCGATCAGCCCGGCCGTGCGCGCGCAATTGCGCGCCGTCGGCAACCGGTTGGGCGTCACCGAGTTCATGGCGCTGAGCGGCGCGCTGACCGTCGCTCTTCACCGGCTCGGCGCGGGCGACGACATCGTCGTCGGCACACCATCGCTCGGGCGCACCGATCCGGGCACTCAAGGACTCGTCGGTCTGCTCGCCAACATGGTGGCGATCCGCACCGATCTCACCGGTGGTCCGCTGACCGTCGGGCAGGCCCTGCAGCGCACCCGCAACGCGGTGCTGGAGGCATTCGCCCACGCCGATGTACCGCTGGAGCGCGTCGTGGAGGCGGTCAATCCGCGCCGGACTCGTGCACGCAACCCGTTGTTCCAGGTGATGCTCCACTTCCGCGAGCGCGATGAGAACTCCGACGGCCGCGCCCTCGACGACGAGGCGACGCTGACACTGCTCCCGATGGCCATGACCACGTCGTTCCTCGACCTCAACGTCATCGTCGCGGTCACCGCCGACGGCGGACTCGACGGTCGTCTGGTGGCCAGCGCCGACCTCTACGACGAGGAGACGGCCGTCGCGATCGCCGGCGTGTTGGTCGACGTCATCACCGAGGCGGCCACCGTCCCCGACGCGGCTGCCGATGCGCCGGTCGCGCTGGGCGCCACGCTCACCGTCGTCGACCACGGCGATGATCCGGTGGCCCTGGCACAGCTGATCGGCGATCGCGCTCCGCGTCGTATCGTCGCCGCACCGTCGACGTTGGCGGCGCTGCCGCACTCGGGGCTCACCGATGCACCGTCGGTGCGCAGCTGGGTGTTGAGTGGACCGGGCGCCGGCCCGGCGCTGGCCGAGACCTTGCGCGCCCTTGCACCGGAGTCCTTCGTCGTCGACAACCACACCAGTGCGGCCCCCGCCCCGGTGATGGTGCTCGACACGCTTGGCGGACCAGGCCAGACGCCCACCGAGACCACGCTCATCGCGTTGCTCGAAGAGCTCCTGGGAGTGGCCGGGATCGGCCGCGAGGACAACTTCTTCGCCGTCGGCGGTGACAGCGTCATCTCCCTGCAGTGGGCGGCCAAGGCCGCGGAGGCCGGACTGGTGATGAGCCCGCAGCAGGTGTTCGACTTCTACTCGATCGTCGAGCTCGCTGAGTCGGTCGACGCCGGCGAGGGGCAAGCATTGCTGGATGCCGCGGTGGCGGAGCAGGCCGCAAAGGAAGCCGGTGACACAGTTGCCGACGAGCCCGCCGCGATGTCGGCGTCGGGCCTGCCCGACGACCTGCTCGCCTCGGTGAGTGCGGCGTGGAAGGCACAGCAGTAGTGACCACCGAGACTCAAAGCGCGGCCCCCGAGGTCGTCGACGTCCTGGCGTTGTCGCCGCTGCAGGAGGGCTTGTTCTCCCTTGCCGAGGTGGCCGGCGTCGACGGCCTGGACCTCTACAGCATGCAGTTCGTCACCGAGATCACCGGGCCGGTGCGCGAGAGCGTCCTGCGCGTGAGCCTTCAGACGATGTTGGATCGTCACCCCAACCTGCGGGTCTCGCTGTGGGACACCGGCGTGCCACATCCGGTGCAGATCGTCCCGGCGTCGGTCGTGCTGCCCTGGCGCAGTGTCCGTGTCGATGGTGCCGAGTTCGATCGGCTCGTCGTCGACGAGCGGCTCAAGCGGTTCGACCTGCGCCGCGGCCCGTTGCTGCGCGCCGTGCTCGCGGAGCTGCCCGACGGTCGCTACCGGTTGCTGCTGACCGTGCATCACGTCCTCATGGACGGGTGGTCGTTGGCGCTGTTCTTCGGCGAGCTGCTCGCCGTCTACAACGCCGACGGCAGCGCCGAAGGGCTCGGCCCGGTTCGGCCCTACCGCAACTACATCGCCTGGCTCGGTCGCCAGGACCGGGCCGCCACGCTCGAGACGTGGTCGCGCGAACTGGCCGACGTCGAGCCGCTGCTGCTGGGCACGGGTGTCATTCCCGACGCGGAGCCCGCCCGTACCCGGCATGCGCTGTCGGCGGCTGAGACCGAGCGCTTCGTCGGTTGGGCGCGGCGCAACGGGCTCACCGTCAACACCGCCGTCGAGTTCGCGTGGGCGACGGTCCTGGGCCGGCTGACCGACCGGCGCGACGTGGTGTTCGGCACCACCGTCTCCGGGCGCCCCCAGGGTGTCGACGGCGTCGACGAGATGGTCGGCCTGTTCATCAACACCGTGCCCGCCCGCGTCGACCTCGACGCCGAGGGCGCGGCGAGCGTCGTCGACCACTGCCGCGCGCTGCAGCGCGCATCGGCGCGCCAGCGCGACATCGCCTACCTGGGCCTGGCCGACATCGCCCGGGCCACCGGGCACTCGCCGTTGTTCGACACGCTGTTCGTGTTCGAGAACGCGCCGATCGGCGCGGCCACCCAGCCGGTCACCGCAGCCGACGGCGCTCGGTTCCTGCCGCTGGCGATGGAGAGCCTGTCGCATTACCCGCTGACTGTCGTGGCCTACCTCGTCGACGGTGAGCTCGTCGTCATCACCGAATCCCAGCCCGCTGCCCTCGGTGGCGTTGTGGCCGCCGACGTCGCGCGCCGAGTTCTGCAGGTCTGTCGCCAACTGCCCGACGCCGATGAACCGGACTCCCTGGACGTCCTGCTTCCGGAAGAGCACGCCCTCATCGGTGGCATGCCCCGGACGACCCAGTCGGGGTGGATTCCGGGCCCAGTCGGGGCGGATTCCGGGCCCACTCGGCGAGGTGCGGCGACCCACTCGGCGGATATTGGGGCCCAGTCGGCGGATACTGGCGCGCTCGACACCGTCCCTGCCGAGACCATCATCGAGGCTTTCGCCGCGGTGGTCGAGCGCAATCCGAACGCGACCGCCCTGGTCGCCGATGACGGCACGTGGACCTACGGCGAACTCCTCGCCGACGCCGCCCGTCTGGCCCACCTCCTTTCCGCCGAGTGGGCCCCAAAACCCCGCCGAGTGGGCCCCGAAACCCCGCCGACTGGGCCCCAATTCCACCCCGACTGGGCCCTGAATCCACCCCGAGTGGGCCCTGAATCCACCCCCGCGGAGGCGGTGGTCGCCGTCGCATTGCCACGGTCGGGCCGCTCGGTCGTCGCGATCCTCGCGGCGCATCTGGCCGGCGCCGCTTACGTGCCCGTCGACCTCGCGCTGCCTCCCAATCGGATCGAGTTCCTGCTGTCGACGACCGACACCGCTGTCGTCCTGACGACCGCTGCCGACGCCGAGCGCTTCGCCGACCGCACCTGCCTCGTCGTCGACGATCCTGACGTGGTGTCGCGTCTAGCCGAGCAGCCCGCCACGGCGCCGACACCAGCGCTGCAATCCGAGAGCGCCGCCTACGTCATCTTCACCTCCGGTTCCACCGGCGAGCCCAAGGGCGTCGTCGGCACGCACGGCGCCGTCGCCAGCTACGCCGCCGATCACCGCGACCGCATGCTCGCCCCCGCGCAAGCTCGACTGGGCCGTCCGCTGCGGGTCGCGCACGCGTGGACGTTCAGTTTCGACGCCTCCTGGCAACCGCTCGCGGCGTTGCTCGACGGGCACGAACTGCACCTGTTCTCCGACGACCAGATGCGCGACGCGAGCCGACTCGTCGCCGGGTTGCGCGACGCTCAGATCGACATGATCGACACCACCCCGTCGATGTTCGCGCAGCTCGCCGCGGCCGGACTGGTCGGTGCGGGCTCGCAGGGGGTGAGCGTGCTGGCCCTGGGCGGCGAGGCGATCGGCCCCCAGCTGTGGGCACAGCTGGGTTCGCTGGAGACCACCGAGGTCCACAACTGTTACGGACCCACCGAGACGACGGTCGAGGCCGCCGTCGCCCGCGTGGCCGACACCGCGACCCCGACCATCGGCCGCGCGACGCGGCGGATGCGCGCCGCCGTGCTCGACTCGCGGTTGCTCCCCACCCCCGTCGGCGTCGTCGGCGAGCTGTATCTGAGCGGCGCGCAGCTGACCCGCGGCTATCTCGGACGGCCCGGTCAGACCGCTACGCGATTCGTCGCCGACCCCGCACGACCGGGGCAGCGCATGTACCGCACCGGAGACCTCGTGCGGTGGAGCGGCGAGGGCAACCTCGAATTCGTCGGCCGCAGCGACGACCAGGTGAAAATCCGTGGCTACCGCATCGAACTGGGCGAGGTGGAGGCCGGACTGCGCCGTGTACCGGGCGTGCGCACCGCCGCAGTGCTTGCCACGCCGCGGCCCACCGGGGCGGCTCTTGTCGGCTTCGTCGTCGGTGCCGAGGGGCCCGAACTCGACGCTGCGACGGTCCGCCGCGCATTGGGCCGACAGGTCCCCGCGCACATGGTGCCCGCACGGATCGTGTGCCTGCCGGCCCTGCCCATGATGAGCAACGGCAAACTCGACGCCAAGGCGCTGGCCGATTCCGCGGCCGCTGCCTTCGCCGACCACGTCGACGGTGAGAAGCCCGCGACCGACACCGAGCACGCCGTGGCCGCCGCGATCGCCGACATGCTCGGCACGGCGCCCGGCGTCACCGACGACCTCTTCGATTACGGCCTCGACAGCATCGTCGCGATGGCCGTCGTCAACGCCCTGCGAAACCAGGGGCACCGGATTGCGGCACGAGACATACTGGCGCACAGCACTATTCGTGATGCCGCTGCCGCCGTCGACCGAGCGGCCGCGATCGAGGCGGTCGTCGCCGCCCGCGAGTACGGGACCGTCGACCCGCTGCCCGTCGTCGAGTGGATGTACGAGTACGGCAACTACCGCCGGTTCACGCAGACCGCTCTGCTCGCCCTGCCTGCCACCGTTTCCGACGAGGAGTTGGTGTCGGTGCTGCAGGCCGTCATCGATGCCCACGACATGTTGCGCGCTACCGTCGTCGACGGTTCGGTCGTCACCCGCGCACCGGGTGCGGTGGACGCGCATACGGTGCTCGCCGCGGCGTCGGGCCCGGACTTGGCGGCGCTGATCACCCCCGCCGCGCGGGCCGCCAACGACCGGATCGACCCGGACACGGGCGCGATGCTCGCCGCGACCCGGTTGCGTGCCGGCGAGGCCACCGACATCGTCTTGCTCGCCATCCACCACATCGCCACCGACGCGGTGAGCTGGCAGGTGCTGTTCACCGACCTCTTCGAGGCCGGACTCGCTATCGCCGGCGGCGCCACCCCCGACGTGACACCCGAGTTCACCGACTACCGGCGCTGGTGCCGCCTGCTCACCGAGCGCGCGAACAGCACCGACGTCGACGCACAGCGCGACTACTGGCGCGACGTCGTCGCCGGGATCGACCCCGCCTTCGGATCGCGCAAGCCCGACCCGACCAGCGACACCTGGGCTTCGCTGGCGTCGGAGATCGCGCTGACCGAGCAGGACGTCACCGCCGCGGTCTTGGCGCGCATCGACCGTCGCATCGGCATGCGGGAGTTCCTCCTCGCGGCGCTGACGGTCACGCTGACCTCGTGGCGCACTCGGCGCGGCGATGACCCGACCGGCGGTGCCTTCATCGCACTGGAGGGCCATGGCCGCGAGGACCACGTCCTCGGTTCCGACGATTCGCTGGTCGATACCGCCCGCACTCTGGGCTGGTTCACGACCGTCTTCCCGGTGCGTCTCGGCGCGGGGGACGACTGGGTCGATCTGGACCGGTTGCGCGCGCAGCCGTCGCTGGCGGTCGAGGTGATCGACGCCGTTGCCGATCGTGTCGCCGCTATCCCGAACACCGGCATGGATTTCGGTCTGCTCAAGTACACGGCGTCCGACGAGGTGCTTCGCGCCGCCGAGGAACCGCAGGTCGAGTTCAATTACCTGGGCCGCTTCGACCTGGGCGTGCCCGGCGGCGGATTCGACGCCGGTGACCCTGCGTGGGCACCGGTCACCGATCTCGCACTCAACGAGCACCTGCCGATCGACCCCGAGCCCGACCTGCCGCTGCGCTACACACTCGACGTCGTGTCGGTGGTGCGGGCGACCGCCGACGGTCCGCAGCTGGTCACCAACTGGCGGTACGGGTCTGACCTGCTCGACGCGGCGCAGGCCCGCGAACTGGCCGACTTGTGGCTCGCCGTCGTGACGGAGCTAGTCCGCGGCTGGGGTGCCGACGACGAAGCTGCCGACTAGGCACTCGTCGAGTTCGTCGCGTCCGGTGGCGGCGGCGAAGGCCGCAGTGTCGCCGTAGCCCTGGGCGACGCCGCCCAGGCCCATCGCGGTGGCGATCAGGTACAGCGACTGAGTGAGGATCCCGGCGTGCTTGAGGATCACCGCGTACGGCATCTGCTCGTAGGTCCACATCATCCGCCCGACACGGGCGGCCAGCACGAACAGCACCTGCGGCTGCTTGCCGTCGGCCAGGGTCAGTGCCGCCGGTTCCAAGAGTCGCTGCACCGCGGGGTCGTCGATGTCGGCCACCGGTTCCAGGGTGTGGGCGGCGGAGTCGTAGTGGTACATCCCCGGGGCGACGCCCTCGGCCACGCGCACGATCGGGTACACCTCGAGTTCGTACAGCGAACCGCCCGACGGATAGGGCTTGCTCGGCAGGCCCTCGCGCACCGATGCGCGGGTTCGCGCGCTGCGGTAGAGCAGTTCGCCGAGCGCGGCCAGCGTCGGCGGATGGTCGTCGTCGAACTCTCGCACCGAACGTCGGTCCTCGACCGCGGCGGTCAATGACATGTCGCCGGTCCGCAGGGCGTCGAGGTCGGGGGTGCGCAGGGCGACGGCCTCGCCCGGGTAGGGCGCCGGCGCCTCGGGCACCGGGTCAAAGCGGCCGTCGGCCCAGCGCGTCGGGCCGAAGTGCGCCCAACTGGTCGTGCGGTCGCCGACGGTGCTGCGCCGGTGGAACCACAGCTCATGCGGACCCCAGGCTGCGGTGGCGAACTCGGTGTTCTCGTCGTCGACGACGGCGTGCCCGGTCCACACCAGGTCGGTCCAGAACTGGGCCGGCGCGTTGTCGCTCAAGCCGAGCAGCGGCGCGAGGAGTGCGGGGTCGGTGATCTCGACGTCGCACCAGGCTCGGGGCGATTCCAGCACCGCAGCGCCGTCGACCTGTCGCAGCACGCTGAACTTGGACAGGTGCGCTGTGGCGACGCCGACGGTCGGTCGCGGTGACGGTGCGGCGCGGAACGGCCGCAGCGTGTACGCCTCATCGATCGCCAGGGTCACCGCACCCGCGCCCAGCAGATGCGCCAGCACCGCGGCCACGTCGGCGGGCGGGTCGGCGGAGAAGCGGATCGGCCCGGCGTTGAGCGCTCGCAGCGCCGCCATCGGTTTGGGCGACAGGCCCTCGAGCCGGGTCTTGCTGGGCAGGATGACCGCGGTGTCCGCGCCGGCCAGCAGGCACTTCACCCCCGGTGCGAGGGTGTAGGTGAGCGTCGCCACGATCCGGGGCTACCGGGGCGTGAGGATCGTCAGGTTCTTGCCGATGTGCTGCGTGCCGTAGACGATGCCGGTGGCCTGGTCGACGGCGATGGTGTGGATCGCCACGCCCGTCGGAACCGTGGTCAGGATCGCGCCCGAGTCGGCGTTGTAGACGGTGATCGTCTTGCGTTGCAGGTTGGCCGAGTAGACCAGGCGGCGCTTGGCGTCGATCGCCAGCTTCGACGGCGATGTCTTGGTATCGATAGTCTTCACGATCCGCAGCGACACCGGGTCGATGATCGAGATCTTGCCGGTGTCGAAGCTGTTGGCCCAGATGCGGCCGGTCGTGGGGTCGACCTTCGCGCGCGAATTCGACGGGGTGGCGATCTTCTTGATTACGCGGTTGGTGCGTAGGTCGATGACAGCGACAAAGTTGTTCTTCTTCGCGTCGTAATCGGCGTTGCCGACGTAGAGACGGTTGCGCGAGGCGTCGATGTCGGGGAAGGACGCCTTGTAAAGGTTGGGGATCTCACCGACGAGACGCCCGCCCGACGACACGATCGCGACCTTGTTGGTTCCGTTGAGGCCGACGTAGAACTTGCCGGTGGCCGGGTCGGCGACCGCGCCCATCGGGTGCGACGTGGGCAGTGCGATCAGGTTGCGCGGGCTCACGGCCTTGGCGTCCATGCTGAACACGGTGATGCCGCTGGCGTGGGCGTTGGTGACCAGGACGCGGCTGCGCTTGGGATCGATGGCCAGGCCGTCGGGCACCTGCTGCACCGGGAGTACCTCGGTGGTCCCGAACATCATCCGGCCGCCCGGCTGGTTGGAAAGGTCGATGCTGCGGACCGGGGTCTTGGTGACGGTGCTGAACACTTCGACCTTCGGGCGCACCGGGTCGGGCGACGGGATGAAGTCCTTACCGGTGGTGCGCAGCGAGTCGTTGTTGTCGGCGATGAACAGCTGTTTGCGGCCCGCATCGAGGGCGAGTTCACCGCCGCTGGACACACCGGCGGGAACCGCGGTGACGGTGTAGGACGGTGCCGCCGAAGCGGTTCCGGGGACGGCGATGGCAGCAGACACGACGAGAGCGGCGGCGGCGCTCGCGGCGCGCGTCCAGCCCAGGGGAGTCAGGTTCATAAGGCAAGCCTAACCCACGGGATATCCGCCGGTCGTACGGGGTGCGGGGAGCCTCAGTCGACGAGTTCGAGGATCGTCGCGTTGGCCATCCCACCGGCCTCGCACATGGTTTGCAGGCCGTAGCGGATGCCGTTGTCGCGCATGTGGTGAACCAGCCGGGTCATGAGGATCGCACCGGACCCGCCGAGCGGATGCCCGACGGCGATCGCCCCGCCGAGCGGGTTCAGCACGTCATCGCTCGCGCCGGTCTCGGCCTGCCAGGCCATGGGCACGGGGGCGAATGCCTCGTTCACCTCGAAGGCGCCGATGTCGGCGATCGACAGTCCGGAGCGTTGCAGTGCCTTCTGCGTCGCGGGGATCGGGCCGGTCAGCATGATGACGGGGTCATCGGCGGCGAGGACCGCGGTGTGGACCCGCGCGATCGGCGTCCAGCCCTGCTGCTTGGCGTACTCGGAGCTCGTGATGAGCAGACCGGCCGCACCGTCGGAGATCTGCGACGAGTTGCCCGCGGTGATCACACCGTTCTCGTCGAACGCGGTCTTCAAGCCGGCGAGCGTCTCGACCGTAGTGGTGCGGCGCAGCCCCTCGTCGAAGGCGAGTTCGTTGAGTTTCACCAGCTGGCTGTCGAAGGCACCGGCGTCGGCGGCCGCGGCGGTGCGCTCGTGGCTGCGTGCGGAGTATTCGTCGACCTGTGTGCGCGACATGCCCCAGCGGCTGGCGATCATCTCCGCACCGACGCCCTGGTTGAACGTGTCGACGCCGAACCGGTCCAGGACCGACGGCGGGTAGGGCACCCCGGCGGCGCGCGCCGAGCCCATCGGGACCCGCGACATGGATTCAACACCGCCGGCGATGGCGACCTCGTATTGGCCGGAGATAACGCCCGCGGCCGCGAAGTGCACCGCCTGCTGCGCCGAGCCGCACCGCCGGTCGACGACGGTGGCCGGGACCGTCTGCGGCCAATCCGCCGCGAGGACGGCCAGGCGTCCGACGCTGCCCGACTGGTCGCCGACCTGGCTGACGCAGCCCCACACGACGTCGTCGATGGTGGCGGGGTCGAATCCGGTGCGCTGCGCCAAGGCGCTCAACACCGTGGCCGACAGGTCGACCGGGTGTACGTCGGCCAGCGAGCCGTTCCGCTTGCCGATCGGAGTCCGGACGGCGTCGACGATGACTGCATCTCTCATGATCGTCATTGTGGCAGTTGGTTGGCGCGGCACCCGCTCAGCCCTGCGGATCCTTGAAGTAGACGAGTTGATGGCTGGTCGCCAGGAGGGTTTCGCCGCCCCAGAGTTGGGCGTACTGGTCGAAGTGGCCATGGCTGAACCGCTGCGCGCGCGCCGTGCCCAGCACGTAGTCGCTGCCCTGCGCTGCGAGTTCGTCGGGCGACGCGTGGAAGTAGGTGGTCATGGTGATCGTCCCCGCCGGCATGTAGGCGCCGTGGCGCAGGAAGACGCGGGGGAAGAACGCGTCGGACATCGAGGTGAGTGCCGGATAGTCCAACGGGCGTTCGGGTAGATCTCGCAGCCACAGGGTCGAGGTCGAGTCGTTGTTGGGGCTCTCGTACACGAGCTCGCCGACCACGAACCGCTTGTCGTAGTTGCGGGCCCAGGCGATGAAGTCCGGGAAGTCGACCGGGGCGGTGTCGGCGATGGTGGCGGGGTCGGCGGCGGGCGGCCGGACTTCGGTGTCGCCCCACGTCTCGCGGCGGATGCCGAAGACCGCGCTGCCGGTAGAGACCGTCGCGCCGTCCTGGGAGATGGTGAACGTCCAGTGCTGGTTGGTCCGGTTGGTGCGCTCGATACGGGTGTGCAAGTCCCAGGTTCCGTCAGCGACCGGGGCGGCGAAGTTGATCGTCAGCGCTAGCGGTTGACCGAGGACATCTGGGTGTTGCAGGAGGGCGTTGAGCACGGTTGCGGCGGTGATGCCGCCGAACGGCCCGACCATGTTGCCGTAGGCCGGGTGGGTAGTCGCGTGGAAGACGCCGTCGGGCCGGGCGTCCACGGCGATCGCTTCATCGAAGACGTGGGTCATGGCTTCGACGATAGGCCGGGCCCGTCGATGCCGGTCGAGTGGTTCGGTGCCGGGCGTCAGTCAGAGATGACCCCGTCGACGTAGAACCACCGGCCGTCCTCGCGGACGAAGCGGGACCGTTCGTGCAGCACGCCGAGGTTTCCATCCCCATCGAGGTAGGTGGCGCGGAACTCGACGACCCCGGTGTCGTCACCGACGCCGCCGTCCTGGGTATCGATGATCTGCAGACCTCGCCAGCGCGGGTTGTCGTGGAGGTCGACTGATTCGGGTCTGGTCGACGGGTGCCAGGTGTCGAGGAGCCACTGCGCATCACCGTCGCGGAACGCCGCAAAACGCGATCGCATGAGTTCCTCGGCTGTCGTGGGCATGGGCTCAGGCTATCGCTGCGGAGATATGTCCCCTGCGCAGTCACCTCCGTGATAATCACCGAGGTCGAGGCAATACGTACATTTTTCAGCAGCTCTGCGCGCCGTACCTGTGCCGCGACTTGCGGGTGAGTGCCACGATGTCGGCCATTGCGTCCTCCCAGTCGTAGAAGACGGTCGAGTAGGTGAGGCGGATCGGGAGGTATCCGGCCAACATGACCTTGCGGTCGCGCCAGCGATCCCGCTCGTAGTCCCGTTCGCCCATGTGGTGGGTCTTGCTGTCGCACTCGATGAGGAGGCGCCCGACCCCGAGGTCGTAGCGCCCGACACCGGGAATGCGCGGCTGGACGGCCACTTTGAAATTGTGAGCGCGGAGCCGGACTCGCACGATCGACTCGGTCCCGGATTCGGCGTCCGGGTCGCATTTCTCGAGAAGCTGCATGGCGTCGTAATCGATGAGTCCATCCAGCGCGCTGCGCATGTCCTCGACTGTCATCTTCTTGGTGTTCAGCACCGAATCGACCGCGGCGATCCAGTCTTCGGCACGCATACATTTCGCGGCGCATGCCAGAGCGAGTGCGGGTGAATCGATCGCGCCACCGGCGCGATGCAGGCGGCCGTGGTGCCGACAGAATCCCGCGCGGTTGTTGGCGCGTGTCCCGCGGGCGTGCACACCGGGATAGCCGGGTGCCACCCAGAAGTCGTGGAGGTCCAGAGCCGACACGCATGAGAGCACTCCGCCTCGGCGAACCGCCTCGACTGCCGCCGGGTTCGCAGTGGGGGTCGCGTACCAGCCGCCGCGCACCCGGGTCAGCGCACCGGACCGTACTGATCGGCGCAGTGTGCTGTCAGTTTCGCCGCGGGCAACCAATTCGGTCCGGGAGTACACGCCAACGTCCACGTCTTCTTAGACGCAGCGGGGCGGCATACGGCTCCATGCTGCTGAAAAATGTACGTATTGCCTCGACCTCCGTGATTATCACCGAGGTGCATGGACAGGGGATAGATCTCAGCAGGGGTTGGAATCGGGCTGGTCGCAGATCTGGTTTAGGTCCTATAGGACAGCGATCGTTGGTTCCATGCGTATCGGGATTGCAGTACTGAGCGGTGCGACCGCATTGATGCTGGTCGCCGCACCCGCGGCGGCCGAGCCGGTGAAGCCGGACCTAGGCCAACCCGCAAACGGCGTGTCGGCGCCGGGGTATCGCACGGACCGGACGGTGACCCCGGGGTTCTCGCCGATCCAGGTGCCGCCGCCGATTGTGACCGGCGGCGATGGACGCTCGCGCACGGTTGTGTACCGCGCGTATCCATTCCTGGCCGACTGGTTGCACCAGGCGATCGGACGTCAACCGTGGGAGGTGCAGGGAGCAGCGCGCGTGAGTTTCTACAACCCGGTTGCCGGCCAGACGGTCGTCATCAACCCCAACGGTCACTGCGACTTCACCGACGGACAGCACCTCGACGCAGGCAGGGCGCTTGCGCCGATAACGGTCGATCTCGGCGGTTTCGCGGTGCGGATCGAGCCGCGCGCGCATCGACTCTAGCGCCGCCCACCGGCCCGGCCGCTATCCAGCCCAATAATTAGGGCAGGCTAAGCTGGGTGGCATGGGTAAAGGAGCTTTGGGCGTCCTGATGAAGGTGTCAGGCGCCGACGACTATCAGATGACGGTCACGTCGGTCGAGAAGATCAACGAGGGTTACATGCGCCTCGGCTTCACCGCCGAACGGCTATTGGAGGAGCATCCGCCGCACCCGACGCAGTGGGTGCGCATGTGGTTTCCGGGCGACAAGCCCCATCAGCGCGCGTACACGCTGCTCGACCAGGACGTGGCATCCGGCAGCTTCTCTCTTGAGTTTGCTCTGCATGCCGACGGGCCGGCCAGCAATTGGGCGCGCGGAGCATCGGTCGGCGACCAGATCGACGCGACGATGCTGGGCTCCAACTTCCAATTGCCCACCCCGCTGCCCAAGGAGTTCGTCGTCTTCGGTGACGCCGCATCACTGCCGGCGATCAACACCTTGCTCGACGCTATCGGCGAGACGCCTGCGCGGGTCTTCCTGGAATGGCAGGAGGAGCTCGAGGCGACCTTGCCGGTGCACGCCAAGCCGCAACATGAAGTGACCTGGGTACAGCGTCTCGACGGCGGTCGTCTTCTCCGTGAGCAAGCCGAGAGCGTCACCGTCTCGGAAGGAACTTTCGCCTGGGTCGCCTCCGACTGGCGCACCACCCGCGCGATCACCAAGACCCTCAAGTCGGTTCACGGTCTCCCCAAGACTTCGATCAAGGCCCAGGCGTACTGGAAATAGTCGACTCGGTGATCGAGTGCCTTCGAGGAGCTAGCCGAGAATGCGTATCGAGATCCCGTGAGCCGAAATGGCTCAGGGAGTCAGCCCCGGCCCCGTGATGAGCGGGAGGTCGAGGGTCGTGCGGACTCCCGACGGCCCTGCGACGACGGTGGGGATGGCGTTCACAACACGGCCGACGCCGGCGGCGATGGCTGCGTGGTTGTGGTCGCCCTTGTCGCTGGTTGGGGTGATGTCGACGATGTACGACGGTTCGCCGGTGATCTCGACGCGGTAGGCGCCGCCGCCGTGGGGAGGTCGGGCCAGGTCCGGGCACAGGTCGTCGCGGGTGCGGGTGATGTGCTCGATCACGATCGCCTCCTTGCCGTCGACGAGGCCGATGATCTCGAACCGCACGGCCGCGCGGGTGCCCTTCTCGATGTGCAGCGCGGCGATGTCGTAGGACTCGGGCGCGGGGAAGCTCTCGTGGCGTTCACGGATCTCGTCGATCTCGACGCCGAAGCCAGCGGCCAGGATGCGCAGGGTGGTACCCCAGCCGAGGCCGAGGATGCCGGGCAGGAACAGCAGCGGAGTCTCCTCGAGCGGCTTGCCGAAGCCCATCATGTCGCGCATCGTGATGACGCCGTCGTAGGTGGCGTAGTCGGCGATCTCGTAGCAGCGGACCTGGGTGACCTTCTGGCAAGTGCTGGCCAGCGCGAAGGGGAGGAGGTCGTTGGCGAACCCCGGGTCGACGCCGGAGACATAGATGGACACGTCGGCCTCTTTGGCGCATGAGTCGATCTTCGCGATGGCCTTGTCGGGCATGTTGCCGTACGGGTACAGCATCCCCACCGGCGAGGTCCCGACGATGTTGATGCCCGCGGCCAGGATCTGCAGGCAGTCGTTGAACGCCTCGATCGGCCGGGTGTCGCCCATTGCGCAGTAGACGGCGCACTCGGGCTGGGTAGCGATCAGCTCATCGATCGATCCGACGGCGGTAATGCCGGTGACGACGTCGAGGCCTGCGAGTTCGCCGGCGTCTTTGCCGATCTTCGACGGTGTCGAGACGCACAGGGCGACGAGCTCGAACCGGGGGTCCTCGATGAGTTGGGTCAGCGCGATGCGACCGGCGTTGCCTGTCCCGACGTGTGCGACTCGGATGGCCATGGGTTTTCTCCTCGACAGTTATCGGAGCAGGTCCGGGCGTTTGCGCAGGTAGATGTACATTTGTCCGGACAGGTGTCCAGATCAGTAGACCACAGATTACTAGAACGTGTTCTCATTTCCCATTTTCCGGGGTACCGTAGCGCTTCATGGGACGCGTAGACGACAAAGTTGTACTGATCACCGGCGGCGCTCGGGGCATGGGCGCCGAGCATGCGAGGGCGCTTGTCGCCGAGGGCGGCAAGGTCGTCATCGGGGACATCCTCGACGACGAGGGGCGTGCGCTCGCCGAGGAGATCGGCCCTAACGCCCGGTACGTCCACCTCGACGTTACGAGCGAGGACGACTGGGACGCGGCGATCAAGACCGCTGTCGACGAGTTCGGCAAACTCAACGGCTTGGTGAACAACGCCGGCATCGTGAACGGCGCGCAGCTGGAGAAGTTCCGCATCGACAAGTTCCGCCAGATCCTCGACGTGAACCTGACCGGGTCGTTCATCGGCATGGTCAAGGCGGTCGATCCGATGAAGGCGGCCGGCGGTGGTTCGATCATCAACGTGTCGTCGGTCGAGGGCCTGCAGGGTAGCCCCTGGGCGCACGGCTACGTGGCCTCGAAGTGGGCTGTGCGCGGCCTCGCGAAGTCGGCGGCGCTCGAGCTGGGACCGCACAACATCCGGGTCAACTCGATCCACCCCGGCTTGATCCGCACGCCGATGACCGAGAACATCCCCGACGACATGCTGAAGATCCCGCTGGGTCGCGCTGCCCAGCCCGACGAGGTGTCGACGTTCGTCGTCTTCCTGATCAGCGACGAGTCGTCGTACTCCACGGGCAGCGAGTTCATCATGGACGGCGGACTCACCGCCGGCGAGGCGCCGTAGCGTCTCAGCCTGACCCACGGCCTACAGCAGCAGATCGCCGAGCGCGAATGCTGCCGCCAGCGTGCCGAATCCGAGGATGAGCGAACGCGCGACCGTCGCTACCGGGTTGGAGTGGCCGAGCCGCGAGAGGGTGAACGAGGTCACCGCTAGCGATACCGTCGCGATCGCGACGATCCCGACGACGTGCGTGTCCCACGGCGTGACGATGGTCGCGAGGACCGGCAGAATCGCGCCGACGAGGAACGCCATCCCGACCTGAATCGCGTCACTCCAGGCCGCCCGGGTCGTGGTGAAATCCTTGATCCCGTACTCGATGAGGAGATGGGCGCCCAAGGCGTCGCCCTCGTTCAACTCGTCGGCGACGTTCTGTGCGGTCGTCGTGCTGACGCCCTTCTCCTCGAACCATGCGACGATCTCGGCCCTCTCCTCGTCGGGCGTCATCGCCAGGCGTTGCGACTCGTGGCCGATGAGGTCGCGCTCGGCTTCGACGTCGGCGAGTCGTTCCCCGAGCTTCGCGCCGAACGCCACCAGAGCGCCGACGAAGGCGTTGATGATCACCACGGCGTAAGTGGTTCGCGCTTCGACGTCGGCTCCGGCCAGACCGAGTCCCATACCTGCGACGGCGATGATGCCGTCGTTCACCTCGGTGATCCAGCTGCGGATCTCCTCGGGCTCAGACTCTCGCCAGCGCGTGAGGGAGAGGGGCATGTAGTGAGCCTACGGTGGCATGCGAATTCCGCGATTCCAACTCGCCTTGCGTTGCGGGTTCGCACCAGAATTTCGCTTTCGACTTGCGGCGGTTGCCTCTAGCGCCGCATCCGTGGCCGCATTCGTTGCGACGGCCACGAGATCGATCCACCCTTTCTGCGCTGCGCGATTGATGAACCGGATCTCGTACTCGGTCTTCTTGGTCGGCCGGACGACTGGGAGGTCGCGGCCCGATGGAGTCATTGCAGTTACTCGGGGCGCGCGACGCGGGGTCCGTCTTGCCTAAACCATTCAAAGTCGGTTATGGCACGCATTCCCGAGGCGTGCGCTTCGGCAGTGCCTCGCCACGCGTCGAACTCTTCCAGGAGGCGTCGGTAACTTCCGAGTTCGACGGAGCTCCATAGAAGATGGCCGATTTCGGTGGCGCACTGATGCTGGTCTTCGGCGGGGAGCGCGAGGATCCAGGGATGCAAGGCGCTGAGTGCCGTGGCGATGTTCCCGTCGGCGCGCATGACGGCACGCATCAGCGCCGAGGCGAGGGCTATCCCCGCTTCTTTGTCTTCGAGGTCGCCAGCCCTCATCAGGATTAGGTCGTCGGCATCGCGCCGCGTGATCCTTACGGCACCGTTCTCGGTACGCGCGACGACGTCCTTGGGGTGGCGGAGAAGTTCGGTGAAGGTTTCTGTTGCGGTGGCCATGCACTAGGCTAGCACAACATCAGATATTTATCTGATATGAGAAGTCACCCCACGCGATAGACCGTGTGCCGCACGCGATCGGCGTCGCGAGTCCCGTCGGCGATGAAGAGGGCATCCTGCAGGCCGGCCAGCGCCGGGTCGGCGGTTTCGAACCGGATCGTGACGCGGAAGTAGACGCCGGCCTCACTAGTGGTGCGCACGCCCTGGGCGCGGATGCCGATCAACGCCCCCTCGGCGGTCCGGGCGTCATACGTAGCATCGATCTCGACGACCAGACCGTCGCCCGAACCGCGGATCAGCTGACGGTCTCCGCCGCCGGGCCGGATCTCGGCGCGTAGCGCCTCCACCACGGAATCCTCAGCCGACGGCAATCCCCGCACTGTGCCGCCGAGGATCGGTGTGACACGGCGGTGGCCGTCGCGGGTGATCCCGACGTCGACGGACTCACCGAGGATCACCTCGATCTCGGCGACCGGGACGAGCACCGGGCTCACGGCCCCTCGACCTCGACAGTCAGCGACGACCGCGCGTGCAAGTGGTCGGGGTGGAAGCCGGCCGCACGCTTGTAGTCGGCGGCGATCTCCTCGAGTTCCTCGCGGCTGATCACGTCGTGCACATGGGTGAAGCCCTGCGGGGCGCGTTCGCGCGCAAGCGCCATGATCCGCTCCGGCCCGGTCTGGCGGGTCTTGGCCAGCAGCGCCGTCGTCAGTGGACGGCGGGCTTGCTCGTATTCGGTCAGGGCCGCCGCGACCGTCGGCTGGGTGGCAAGTTGATAGGCCAGCGTGCGTGCGTCGAGCGTGGCCTGCGAGCCGCCGTTCGATCCGTTCGGGTACATCGCATGAGCGGCGTCGCCCAGCAGAGTGACGGTGCCGAAACTCCATTGCGGCAGCGCCTCGACATCGCTGCTCGCGTACTCGAGGATCTCCTCGGACGCGCGCACGATGGCGGGGACGTCGATCCAGTCGAACACCCAGTCGTTGAACAGCGCGGCCACGGGTTCGCGGTCGACCGCACGGTTCCAGTCGGCGCCATCGCCGTCGCGGAATCCACCGCCGGTGCGCTCGGCGATGAAGTTGACCAGCTGCTTACCGTCGTCGCGGGGCGCCTGAAGGGGATAGGTGACGAACTTCAGCTCGGGATCGCCCACCATGACCATCGTCGAACCGTCGAGGGTCGGCTCGACCAGGGCGGTGCCGCGCCACATCGTGATGCCGCTCCAGATCGGCCCCGGGTCGGCGGGGTAGAGGATCGTACGGGCCGTCGAGTTGATGCCGTCGGCGCCGACGATGACGTCGGCGGTGAACTCGGTGCGCTCCCCGGACGGCAGCTCGAAAACCGCGGTGGCGTCGTGCAGGTCGACGAGGCGGTGGCCGAGGCGGATCGGTTCGGCCAGCCGCTCGTTGACCAGGCGCGCCAGCTCGACCTGCAGCTTGCCGCGGTGAACGGACAACTGAGGCCAGTCGTACCCGGCGGCGGTGCCGCGCGGCTCGGTCCAGATCTCCTGCCCGAACCGGTTGTAGTAGGCCAGGGTCGTGGGCTCGACGCCCAGAGCCACGATGTGCTCGGCGACGCCCAGCTCGGTCAGCTCGCGCACGGCGTGCGGCAGCAGGTTGATGCCGACGCCGAGTCCGCGGATCTCGTGGGCGCGCTCGACGACGATGACGTCGTCGAAACCGGCGCGCTCAAGGCTCAGGGCCGTGATCAATCCGCCGATGCCGGCGCCCACGATGAGGATCTTCACTGATGTCTCCGTGTTGGGGTTCTCTCCGGAGTCTGTCAGAAGGGCACGCCCGTCACGGCACAGGACACCGGTCGACGGTGAGCGGGGTCGAGTTCGTTGAGCAGCATTTGAGTCACTGACGGGTCGGCGATCATGCCGACGTGCCCGACGACGCTGTTGGGGCAGATCTGCTGCACCAGCAGATTGCGCACGTTGGGGCCGGGTGGCAGGAATGCGACTGTGCTAGGGATGGCCAACTCGTCGAAGCGGCTGACGAGGTTGGAGTACTGCACCTGCGGGTAGGTGCGCGGGGTCAGGCGCGCATAGGTGGCGGGGTCGAGCAGCTGGTTGCCGGCAGGAATCAGGGCGCCGGAGATGGTGGAAGCGCCGGGGATCATCGAGACGAGGTTGGCCCAGAATTTCGGGCTGTTGTTGGCTGCCGCGAGCCCGATGACGCGGCGGGTGTTCTTCCAGCCGTCGTGGTCCTTGAGGTAGATCAGGTTGATAGCCCCGCCCTGGGAGTGTCCGACGAGGTCGACCTTGGGCGCCCCGGTCCAGGCCTGGACCTTGCGCACGAACGCCGCGAGTTGCGACGCCGACGTGTAGATGCTGGCCAGCTCACCGAAGTTGGGCAGGTTGGGGAGTTGCCCGATCGTCGTCGTGAAAACGCAGTAGCCGCGGTTGGCGAGCTCGGGGGCGATGGCCTGCCAGCTGTTGTTCTGGTTGGCGCCGGTGCCGTGGACCAGGACGACGGGGACCGGGTGGGTGGTGCTGCGGCAGTTGGTGCGGTTGGCGCCGGGTGGCGGCACGTTCCCGTTGAACGTCCCCGTCGCAAAGGCGGAGATGAGGTTGTAGTTCACCGGGTACTGCGGGTACTGCGGGTGCGGCGGGGCGGCGGACGCCGGTCCGCCGCCGAGTGCCGCGACTGTCGCCGCGGCAAGGAATGTCACTGCGGTCCGTGCGAAATGCGGCGCCTTCATCCGGGCCCTCCTACCGGGTTGCGTTGACGCAGACCTTAGTTCGGCAACGGAACCATCGGGAGGGTTTCGGCGACGGCTGCGTATGGGGCGAATCCGCGGTTCTGGACAGAACGGCCGGCGGCGGCGCGATACTCGGAACACCTGATCCCCGACGAAGAGGAGCGAGATCCATGAGTTCGGAGTTGACGCGGTTTCGGAATCGCGCAGTGATGGCAACCCTCGGATTGGCCGGTGCGGCAACGCTTTTCGGCGGCACGAGTGCCGGGGCGTGGGTGACCTACAACGATCACGCGAGTTCTGGCCAGCTGGGCCAGAAGGCGGTGAAGGTGACGTTCACCAACCCGTTCGGCCAGGCGATCGTCTGCGATTACGCGGTGTACGAGGCCGCCCAGCTCGACCAGTTGAAGCGCGCCGCGAATCTGCTGAACCAGTCGGCCGCCGACCAGAACAAGGGCAACCCGTTCGCTGCGGTCCGGCGCGAACAGGCCAATGGCCTCATCCAGCAGGCTGGCCAGCCGCTCAAGCCGTACACCATTCAGGGGTACCGTGTGCCGGCGTATCAGACGGTCTCGCGGTCGTGGACTCCGAAGAACCGTCAGCCCGCCTACGCGGTTCTCACCCGGTGCGACGAGCAGGCCCCGACCTCGCGCAGGGCCGAGATGAAGCCCGGTCTCACCGACAGTGACTACAACGCCTTCGGCGTCGGCGCGCAGAACATGAATCCCTGGGGCAGTTAGGTCAGAACTTCGGCCGGACGAGTTTGTCCGACACCGGCATGGCCATCGTCATGATGTCGTCGGCCGAGTAGTTGCGGCCGGGGTGCTCGGCGGCCAGGTGGGCCTGCACCTCGTCGACGAAGACGTCGTCGAACGCGGTGACGTTGGTTCCGCACGGACAGATCAGCTGGTAGGCCATGGTGCTCCTCGGGGTCTGGTGCCTTCCAGGTTAGCCAGTACCGCGGACCGGGTAGCGCTTAGCGTGAAGCCATGCCCGCGTTGAGCCCGTTTCTGGTGCCGGCGTTGGCCGGTTTGATGACCGGCGCGGGGCTGATCATCGCGATCGGACCGCAGAACGTGTTCGTGCTGCGCCAAGGGGTACGCCGCGAGCACGTGGGTGCTGTCGTGGCGGTGTGTGCTTTGTCGGACGTGGTGCTGATCAGTGCCGGAGTCATCGGGCTTGGCGCGCTCGTGGCGGCACGGCCGGGATTCGTGACGGCCGCGACTATTGCCGGTGGCTGCTACCTGATGGCGCTCGGGTTGATGGCGGCGTGGCGCGCAGCGCGGTCGCATGATTCCTTGACGGTCAGCGGTGAGGAGGTCCTGGTGTCGAGTCGGTGGGCAGCCATCGGCACCGCGATCGCACTGACCTGGCTGAACCCGCACGTCTACCTCGACACCGTCGTGACGATGGGGGCGATCGCCAACGGTCACGGCGACGGCAAGTGGGCCTTCGCCATTGGCGCCTGCGTGGCCAGTCTGGTGTGGTTCTCGGTGTTGGGGGGCGGCGCGACGAAGCTGAGCGGCCTGTTCGCGTCAGTACGCGCGTGGCGGGTCCTCGACGGGATCGTCGCCGTGATCATGCTGGGCATGGGAGTGGCGCTGATCGTCTCGGCGTGAGCCGAATTGGCGCGGTTCACCGCAGCGGCTGCGACGACCCGACGGTGAGATAGCTGGGTCGCTGCGGGTCGAGCTGGATGTGTTGTGGCCGCAGGCCCGAGTCGTTGAGCAACGGGCGCAGCGGGAGGCCCTTGGACAGGTTCATCGCATAGACGTCGACGCGCAGACGGTGGCCCGGCCGCAGGAGCAGGTCGGTGCCCAGGAGCCCCACGTCGACGGTGACCGCTCGGCCCGGCACGATTCGCTTGCGCTTGGCCAGCGAGAGCCAGGTGTACGGGTCAACGACGTCGCCGTTGGGCGCGAAGGTCGAACGCGCCGGGTCGTACGCGGTCAGTGACGCCACGACCTGTCCCGACGTCAGTTGCGTCGAAACCCCGTTGGGCGCAACGTCGTTCAACGTCGCCACCCAGTAGCCGTCCCTGGCATCCAAGACGGTGTTGAGATGCAGGTTGGTGGGGCCGCTGATCACCGTCGGCGTCCGGACGGGCGCAGAGGTGAAGGTGAGCGCGTTGGTTTCGGCGATGCGCGAGTCATCGGTGCACGCGGGGAAGACGGCGAGCATCCCGACGGCCGGTTGCGCCGACTCGCGGGAGCAGAGCGTCGTCAGACCCGGGGCGATGGTCAAGCGCTGCGACGACGAGCCGGCCCGGGTTAGCGTCCCGTCGTGAGCGGCGGTCGGGGCCGTGCCGCTGCGCCGTCCGGACAGGTACATGCGCTGGTAGGACATGCCCGGTCGAGGGAAGTCCGACGTTGACGTCCAGCCGTTGCCGTGTTGGTAGAGCGTCACCGGACCGTAGCGGTCGATACCGTTGTCGATGCCCTTGAGCCAGCGGTCGAACCAGGCCTTCTGCAGGACGTCGATGCGGGGCGGTTGGCCGGCGCCACCCATCTTGTAGCCCATGTTCGCGTGGTAGGTCGGGCCCATGAACAGCTGCTTCTGCCCGGTGGGCAGTTGCAGTTTGTTGTACATGCGGAGCTCGTCGTAGGTGAAGATGTCGAACCACCCACCGAGGATGAACGTCGGGACGCGGATCTTGTCGGCGTGGTCCAGGTAGTCGCGTCGGATCGAGCTGTTCGGGTCGACCAGCGCGGCCACTGGCGGCGACAGTTGCTTGGTACTCGGGTTGGTCAGCGCCTCGATGAGCAGTGGGAAGAACACCGCGGGGTCGTGGACGCGGGAGGCGAGCCACTTCCAATCGAAGGTCCCGTTGAGCATGGAAGCGACGTTGGGGATCATCTTGAGCGAGTTGACGCCGGTCAGCCACATCGGGAGGAAGCCGATCCCGACGGCACCGCCCGGTGCGACGATCGAGTGCACCAGGTCGCCGCCGGGAACGACGGGGAAGATGGCCTTGAGGTGCTCGGGGTTCTTGTTGGCGGCGTAGATCTGGTTGATGCCCGAGTAGGAGCCGCCGGTCATCCCGACTTTGCCGTTGGACCACGGCTGCCGTGCAGCCCAGTCGATGACCTCGAGGGTGTCCTGCTGTTCACGGGCCTGGAAGACATCCCACACGCCTTGCGACCATCCGGTGCCGCGGACGTCGACGATGATCTGCGTGTAACCCGAACGGACGAGGCGGGGGTCGACACCGCTGATGGCGATGCCCCCGCCCTTGATGAGCCCGAGGAGTTGTTCGGCGCTCGCGATGGGGGTTCCGGTGAGGTTGACCGACGCGACGATCTGTTCCAGGAGCGGCCACAGCACTGGATTGTTGGCCGCCTCGCCGGCCATCGAGAAGATCAGCTTGCTGTAGGGGGTGAGGTTCACCAACACGGGAGTCTTGGTCTTGATGGGTCGACCCGATCGGTCCGCGGGCCGGTAGACGTTGGCTCTAAGGATCACCCCGTCACTCATGCGCAGTTGTATGTCGCGGTCGGCGTGCATACCGGGGTACTGCGGGTTCGCCTTGTAGTCGGCGGTCCAGTGGCGCCCGTCAGCACCGCCGGAAGGTTGAGCCGCCGCGGTGCCGGCGATACCCGGTGCGACGAGGAGCGTTGATGCGACGGCGAGCATCGCGAGACGACGGAAATGTGATCGCATGAACTAAAACCCCCCGGTGCGCGATGTGACTTTGCGGAGTATGGCACACGTGACTTAAACGCTGGAGGTGATCCGAGACCTGGGGATGCAGTTCATCAACGGACTCGACGGCCAGAGGGGCTAGAGGGGTCGTTGTTGTCCAACGGTGCCGATGAGGCGTTCCGCGGAACGCATCTTGAGCGCCGTGGTACGGCGGCTGTCATTCAGTCCATGAGCATGTCCGCGAGCCACTCGTCGGGGTCCATCGAGTCCAGCAGCGGACCCCAGCCGGGCACGATGACGAAATCCGCGGCGGTCAAAGTGATGCCATGCCGGGTGGCCTCGCGGATCACGCGGTTGATGGTGCGCCGGTCCTCGGCGGTGGGTGCTGGTTCGTCACTTCGATCGGGAACGTAGGGCACCGCGCCCCGTGCATCAATATCCATGGTTCAAATCCCTTCGGGTTGGCGGTCCAGTACCACTGCTAGGAGCGCCCACTGCCTAGTTGCCTGGCGATGCCTGGCGGATAGCGTGGACCAATTTCTCTGCCTTATAGGCGACCTCGTGCAAGAGGTCTACCTCCTCCTCGTCCAACTTCGTCATCGTCGGAACGTCGAAGTCCTCGCATGCATCGCTGAACAACTCACGATTCCTGCCATGCTCGGCGAGTGCTGCCTCCAGGTCCCCAAGGCCCGCAATTGTGATCATCGGTTGTCCTTCTCGCCAGTGTTCGTTCGCCGCAAGCGTTTCAGACAGTCTGTCGGTGAGGCCTGACAGACTGAGCCAATGGAAGAGGGCATCTACGAAAAGCTCATCACGGATGGGTTGAAGCGGGGGCTCGCGTCGGCACCCCTCAAATCGGAGATTCGTGGCGTCGACAAAGCTGATCAGCCGCATGTCTTCGCTCGGCACATCGCCTCGATAGTCGAGCGAGAGCTCCGGTCCATCGCGAACCCGCTCACTAGGCTCACCAAAGCAAACGAACTACTTGGCGTAGTTGGCGCCGAGGATGAATTGGTCGCCTCCCCGCCGGAGGAACTCCTCCGCGTTTTCCGGGATGCAGCACCGGGCGTTCAGGATCGTACAAGACTTCGGCCGGCAACCCCGCTTGCTGATGTTGCATTGCTGACGAACGCTGGCAACGGTGAGCCGTCTATTGGACACGAGCTTTCAGCCGAGATGGCTTCAGCGGACTCTGTTGATCTGGTGTGTGCCTTCATTCGATGGAGCGGTGTCCGCCTGCTTGAACCTCAGCTCCGCGACTTTGCTGCTGCCGGCAAACGCTTGCGAATCATTACGACCACGTACTTGGGGTCGACGGAGCGCAAGACCCTCGATCGGCTGGTGAACGATTACAACGCGGAGATAATGGTCCAATATGACGCGCTTCGCACCCGTCTCCACGCAAAGGCGTGGTTGTTCCGGAGAACTAGTGGTTTCGATACTGCCTACATCGGCTCATCGAACCTCTCCAATGCGGCGCTGATTGACGGTGTCGAATGGAACGTGCGGTTGTCGCGCGTTGCGACTCCGAGCCTTCTTGAACGGTTTGAAGCCACGTTTGAGACGTACTGGAGTGAGGACGAATCCTTCGAGCACTATGACCCGGCTAAAGACGGCGATCGCCTCGACGATGCGCTGGCAGAGGCATCCGGAAGATCAGCGCGACCAGGCGCGACGCTTCAACTCGCTGGGCTTGAGGTCCGCCCGTACCCGTATCAGACAGAGATGCTTGAGGAGCTCTGGGCGGAACGAACGATGCATGACCGCCACTGGAATCTGGTGGTTGCCGCAACCGGTACAGGGAAGACCGTGCTGGCGGCCCTTGATTATCGACACCTCTACCGCGAAAGCGGGGCGCAACGCCGGCCACGCCTCCTTTTTGTCGCCCATCGCCGCGAAATCCTCGAGCAGGCGCGACGGACATTCCGGGAAGTCCTGACGGATCCAGACTTTGGCGAGCTCTACGTATCGGGGCGGCGTCCTGACCGTTGGGAGCACGTGTTCGCGAGCGTTCAATCGCTTCACAGTTACGACGTCCAGAAGATCCCTGGCGATCACTTTGAAGTAGTGATCATCGACGAGTTCCATCACGCAGAAGCTTCGACGTATCGTCGCCTTCTCGATCACCTCCGTCCGCAAGAATTGGTTGGATTGACGGCAACCCCGGAACGCGCCGACGGCGTCAACGTTGCCCAATTCTTTGGCAACAGGATCGCAACCGAGCTAAGGCTGTGGGACGCGTTGTCGGCGGAGTTACTGTGTCCGTTCCACTACTTCGGAATTTCGGACGGCATCGACCTGACCAGGGTCGATTGGGGTTATGGTCGCTATGACACGGGAGAGCTGGAGCGCATCTACTCGGGTAGTGACGCGAGGGTTCGGCTGATCCTCAAGTCGGTGGCAGACAAACTTGCTGAACCCCGCGATGTGCGCGCGCTTGGCTTCTGTGTGTCGGTCAAGCACGCCGAGTTCATGGCACTGAGGTTCAACCAGGCTGGGATTCCGTCGGCAGTGGTCCATGGCGAGACACCGCAGGCTGACCGAGAGCGTGTCCGATCAGACCTTCAGCGACGGAGCGTCAACGTGGTGTTCTCAGTGGACGTATTCAACGAGGGTGTCGACATTCCAGAGGTCGACACGATCCTCATGCTGCGGCCGACTGAAAGCGCCACTATTTTCCTGCAGCAGCTGGGGCGCGGTCTTCGGCGGACCGAGGATAAGCCGGTGCTGACGGTACTGGACTTTGTTGGTCACCAACGTGAAGAGTTCCGTTGGGACCTGCGGCTTCGGGCGATGACGGGTCGTAGACGAAGTGAACTAGCGAAGGACGTCGAAAAGGATTTTCCGTTCCTGCCGTCAGGGTGTCGGATCGTCTTCGACGAGAGCTCCCAGGAGTCCGTGCTCAGCAACCTCAAGCAACAACTGTCGGCACGGTGGCCAGACATGGTGAAGGAGCTGCGGAGTCTTGGCGACATTTCGCTTGCCGACTTTCTCAGTGAAACTGGCCTTGGGCTGGCGGACCTTCTTAAGCCAGGCAGTACTCCGCGATCGTGGACTTTGCTTCGTCGAGCCGCAGGCTTGGAGGATGAACCGGCGACTCCGCTCGAAAGCGCTCTTGCCAAGCGGGTGAGAGCGTTCGCCCACGTGGACGATCCAGTCCGTCTCAACGGGTTCCTGTCGCTGCTTGCACCCGTGGGGCCTAGCTATGAATCGATGTCGGTCGCGGAGCAGATCCTCGCCCGAATGATGTTCTTCAATCTTTGGCCCAAGGGCGGTGAGCACGCAAGCTATGGCGAAGGACTGCGGGCTCTCCGATCGTCGGAGGCAATAACCCGAGAGATCGGCTCGGTAATCCGCATCGCCAGCGACCAGTCGCGCCAATTGACCCGCCCGCTCGACGGCACCTTGGCGGAAGTGCCGCTTCAGATTCATGCGCGGTACAACCGTGAGGAGATCCTCGCCGGACTTGGGCACGCGTCCCTCTCATCGCTGCCGGCGCATTTTCGTGAAGGGGTCAAGTACTTCGAAGGACTCAACGTGGATGCCTTCTTCGTCACCTTGGAGAAGTCGGATTCGGAGTTCTCGCCGACCACGATGTACCGCGACTACCCGATCAGCCGCTCCCTATTCCATTGGGAATCTCAATCAACCACCAGCCTGAACTCGCCGACCGGTCAGCGGTACGTGAACGGCACGAGCACTGTGTTGCTGTTCGCGCGGACCAACAAGGACGGGGACTTTGGAGCCAGGCCATACCTATTCTTGGGTCCAGCGACGATTGTTGACCACCAGGGAGAGAAGCCAATTGCGATTACCTGGAAGCTGAAGTACGAGATGCCAGCTGAGTTCTTTAACGAGGCCAAGGTTGCTGCAGGGTAGCCAGGAAAAGGAGAGACCAGTCAACCGGGAGGTCCGTCGAGCAATGAATATCACCAGAACCTTCGAGAGCACCGCCGAATACTTGCTTGCCAAAGCCCATCACGCAGCATTCGGTAAGCCTCCCACCGGGCCATGGCTGCGGGCGATTGCAATGCGTGCCGGGACGAGGGGCCCGGTTGCGACTCTCGCCGATGCCGGCGCCGCGGCTGGTGTGACCCGTGAGCGGATGCGTCAGGTAATGAAGAAGTTGGCTCCTCATTTGGAGGGCGGGATTGATCCCCGCGCCGTCGACCTCGCTCGTGAGCTTGTAGCCCATTCGCCAGTGCCCGAACCGATTGGGGCCCAATTCGACGCCGCGGGATTGACGCGCTCTACTCTCACCGGGGAGGGGTTCTTGAACTTTCTGAACCTGGCCGGTGTCAGTCCCACTGACCTCGTAGGGACGGATCTGGTGTGCGTCGATGGGTGGGTTGTCGAGGCGTCTGAACTGCCCGTGATGAATGCCGTGACAGTGGTCAGGCGCCAAACGAGTTCGTTCGGGATGACCACGGTTGAGGAAGTCCAGAGGACACTTTCGAGCGCAGACACCGCAGTTGATCCCAGCGACATCGAACGAATCCTGAGGGGTGAGCCCACCGTTCGATGGAGTGGCCGGTGGCTCTGGATGGAAAAGGACGACAGTTTGCACGCCAATCGCCTTGTCAACACGGCTAGGTCGATCCTCTCCGTGAATTCACCTCTGTCTGTTGGATCCATCCATGACGGTGCGAAACGGATGTGGAAGTTTCGGAAGGTTGCTGTTCTGCCTCCGGTCTCCGCGATGCAAGGCTTCTTCGAAGCCAGTCCCTACTTCATCGTTGAGGGCGACATGGTCCGGTCGTTGGAGCCGCTGGACTATCACGTGGTCCAAGGAGAGATCACTGCCGCAATGATCGATGTACTTAAAGAATCTCCCTACCAAGTCATGGATCGGAGATCACTCGAGGAGGCCTGCGCCGACGCGGGTGTCCCCGCAGGGACCTTCGGAGTGTGGACGACGTACGCGGAATGGATGGAGAAGTTTGGCCATGACGTGTGGGGGTTGCGGGGCAGTTCACCTAGCGCAGCAGCCGTCAAGGCCATTCGCGACGCAGCGAAGGCGCGGCGAAAGGCCGAGTCGCGCAGAAAGGCGTGGGTTCGGGATCGTGCTGGCAGGTTTGTCCAGACGATGGACGTGACCACCTCGTTCGTCAGCTCAGGCGTCATGTCTTTCGTACCCGAGATCCACGAGATGTTTGCGGGCGAGTCACTCACGGTTGTTCATGGAGGCGAGGAAGTAGGCACGGCGAAGCTCGGCGCTAACCACTCGTTCTGTTGGGGTTGGGGTCGAGTCATCCGCAAGCTTGGTGTGCAACCAGGGCAGGTGGTCAGGCTCGCAGCCGATGTTGATTCGCGGACGGTGGAGCTGACCATTGGCAATGAGGAGTTGTGGGACGCGTCGAGCTAACCGTTACGGCGGCACGTTGAATCCGCTCGCGAGTCAAATGCCCCAAGCGAATTCGCGGGCGACTAATTCTGGGCACGCCTGGCAGGCGAGGATGACTACGAAATAGGCGGCGTCCTTGTCGACCGCGTTCCCGTCGCCGGTACGCGGGAACAGGTGATCCTCTGACCAGTCGACGAGCTCGTCGCCGAAGTCGGCCGGGGTCGGCACCGAGACGTCGAAAGTTTCCTCGTGGACATGCTCCTCGTCGTCGTAGATGTTGGTGAACCGAGCGGTGATCTCCATGACGACAGCATCGCCGGCTGCACTGACAAACCTGACCAACTCAGGCCTCACGCGAGTAGGTTCCTCCCGAGGAGGAACTTGATCATGAAACGACCCGCGCCAACGCGCCGGTGGCACCTGCGCGCTGCGACTATCGCTGCGACGGGACTACTCGCGGCGCTTGCACCGATCAGCGTCGTCGGTGCCGCACGCGCCGACAACGGCGGCGACCCGCCACCGAAAGGCGCCAACAATTGGGCCTGCCGCAGTGCAACGCATCCGACTCCGGTGGTCTTGGTTCACGGCACGACGGCCAACCAGAACCAGAACTGGGCGACGCTCTCGCCGGCACTGACCGATGCGGGGTACTGCGTCTACACCTTCACCTACGGTGTTCTGCCCGGGCTGCCCGGCATCGGGGGCCTTGGCCCGTTCGCGGCTTCGGTCAAGCGTCTCGCGCAGTTTGCCGACACGGTGCGCAGCCGCACGGGTGCGGACAAGCTCGACTTCGTCGGCCACTCCCAGGGGGCGGCGGTCCAGATGGCGTACCTGCGCGACTATGAGGGCGCAAAGCACGCCCGTCGCGTGATCAACTTCGCCGGAGTCGTGTCGGGGCCGCCCGCGGGTGCACTGGGCGGGCTGCTCGGTTTGGCCCCGGGCGCGGTGGGAACGGTGTGTCCGGCGTGTGCCACCCTGGGCGACCCCGCGACATACCGGATCGTGAACTACCCGAACGTCCAGTACGTCAACATCGCCAGCAACACCGACGAGGTCGTGCAGCCGCCGTCGGTGTCCTTCATGAAGCCAGCGCCCAACGTCCGCAACGTGCTGGTGCAGTCGTATTGCCCGGGGATGATGGTCGGGCACGACGCCATGTCGAAGAACCCGACGGTCCGTCGGATCATCATGAACGGGCTCGATCCGGCGACGGCACAGCCGGTGCCCTGCGGTCCGAACGACCCGTTCTAGGGCCCTCCAAGCCGAACCTCGGAGGTCGCTGGGAGGTTGGTGTGGGCGTGCTTGGGCGTCTTCCCTCCGGACGTTGGCACTGTCAGCCTTGAGTTCCGGCACGACTCGAGGAGGCTGACATGGCATTCCGACACAGCACTTCGCATACGGCGCCCGCGCAACACCGCGTCGTCTCAGTGGTCCTCGGTGCGATCGTGGGCAGCTCGTCCATGATCGGCGCCATCGTCGCCAATCAGGTCCACTTCAATCAGACCGGTTCGACGCTGTTCCCCTTCATCGCGACGCTTGCTCGGTAGGCGTCTGGTTGTCTTGAGGGAGTTGGCATTTCGGCTCGCGAGGTCTCGATACACCGGCTCGCAAGCTCGTCGGCACTCGACCACCCATATGTCGGCACTCGACCACCGCCGGATCCACTCGACAACCGTCGAATCGCCCGATTTCCGTGGCCCCAATCACATTGAAGCTGGGAGGCCGCTGGGAGGTCTCTCCGAGCCTGCTTAGGCGCATTCCCAAGTGTCGGGGGTGCGTGTCAGCCTGGATATACCAAGTCACCAGGAGGACGCCATGACTATTCGGCACACGGGCAAGCACCGCATCGTTGCAGCGCCGGCGTACCGCGTTCACCGTCGGGTCACGTGGATCCTGTCGGCGATCGTCGTGAGCCTGGCCATGATCGTCGTCGCCGTCGCGAACATGGTGTATTTCACCGAGACCGGCGCGAGCCTCATCCCCGGCCTCGGCCACTAAACAGACACGAAGTACCGACGTCCCCGGCGCCCTATGGGCCCGGGGACGTTGTGCGTCCGGGGAATTCGGGTAGTCGACTACGCGCGCGTAACCCCCGTGCAGTTGGGACCGTGGACACACACGAAACACCGACGACGAGGAGGACGCCATGACCATCCGGCACACCGGCAAGCACAGCATCGTGACGACCCCGATCTACCGCGCTCACCGTCGGGTCACGTGGATCCTTTCGTCCATCGTTGTGAGTCTGGCCCTGATCGTCGTCGCCATGGCCGACTTGGTCTACACGACCCAGACCGGCGCGAGCCTCACCGGCGGCCTCTTCTTCTGAACTGCCTCGTCGGCTACCGTGGGCCCCGACAAGGAGCGCCGATGGACCCGACTATCACGTGGCGCGGCGACGTCGTCGACCACGGCGATGCCGCCGTCTATCGAGGGGCCTTCGGCCCGACGCGAATCCACCGCCACTACGCCGTCCAGCTCGTCCACTGCCCGCAGGGGCTGACGATCAGCGTCGACGATGAGCCCATCGACGTGGTGTCCGCCGTCATCGGCTCGGGCGTCGCGCACGGCATCGCCTCGTCGGGGATCGGGGAGTTCTCCTACTTCGCACCCCACTCCCAGCGCGGCCGACGGTGGCAGGAATATCTCGACGGTCGGCAGGTCGCCGCTGTCGACGGTCCGCCGGCCCCCTCTCGCCCGAGCGGCGAGCGTCACGACCTGGCCGTCGCCATCGTCACGTGGGTGGGGGAGCGGGTCGCCGCCGAACCCGACCGGCCGTTGCGCGCCGACGACGCGACCGCCCAGTTCCACCTCTCGCAAAGCGCGATCCTGCGCACCCTGCGCGACGAGCTCGCCGTGACGTTCTCGTCGGTCGTGAAGTGGGAGCGGCTGTGCGTCGCGCTGCGACTCATCGTCGACGGTGCTTCGGTCACCGAGGCGGCCATCGGCGGTGGGTTCTTCGACGGCCCGCACTTCACCCGAGCCTGCAACGAGATGCTGGGTCTGCCGCCCAAACTCCTCGACGTCGGACTCGTCCGGCCGGCCTGAGGCGCGAGCGCCGGATTCGTACAAGCCCGGCTCACCGTCGGGCGACGACGATGACACGGTGCTGAAAAAGGAACCCCGCCGTCCCGCCCGCCTCGGTGCCCTCGCCGCCATCCTCGTCCTGGCAGTCCTCGGCATCGCCCTGATGCCCTCGACCGTCACGCATCTGAAGACGGGTGGCCTGGCCGCTGATTCCAGCGAATCGGTCCGAGCCGACGCACTGCTCAAGAAGCACTTCCCTGCGGCCACGCCCGACATCGTTCTGGTGTTGACGCCCGGCGCTGGGGGCCGGGCCGGGGCGGTCAGGACTGTCGAGGCGGTCGCGAGGCTCCCCCACGTCACTGCGGTCCACTCCTACTTCTCCGACACCCCGGTGCCCGAACTCGCCACCGCCGATGGGCGCGCGGGACTGGCCTTCGTGTCTGCGCCGGGAGTGGGCGCGCCAGCCGATCTGATCAAGATCGTCGACGGTGCTCGTGAGGCCGGGCAGCGTTACGGAGTCGGCGTGACCGCCGGGGGTGACGGGGTGATCGACGGGGCGATCGACAAGCTGGCCGAGGAGAGCCTCGTGCGCTCCGAGCTCATCGCCGCGCCGGTGGTCGCGGTGATACTGCTGATCGTCTTCGGGTCGGTGTGGGCGGCGGCGATGCCACTGCTCGCGGGCGGTGCGGCCGTCGCGATCGCCATGGCGCTGCTGCACGTTCTGGCCCGACTGACCGACGTCTCGACCTTCGCGATCAACCTGGCGACCGCGCTCGGCTTCGGTCTCGCGATCGACTACAGCCTGTTCATCGTGTCGCGATGGAGGGAATGCCGCGCCCAGGGGATGAGTCCGCAGCAGTCGCGCCGCACCACGCTACGCACCTCGGGCCGGACCATCGCGTTCTCCGGGATCACTGTCGTGATCGTGATGGCTGCGCTGCTCGTCTTCCCCGGATACTTCCTCAAGTCGTTGGCCTACAGCGGCATCATCACCATCGCGACGGTGATGGCCGTGACGCTGTTCGTCGTCCCGTGGATGCTGGAGGTCGTCGGAGAGCGGGCTCTGCGCCGCTACCGCTGGAGCCGTTGGGCGGCGGTCGAGTACGACCCCGACGCGCAGGCGCCGCGCAACCCGCCGAGCGGCACCCGCACCTGGGCAGGGGCGGTGCTCATCACCGGGCTGCTGATCGGCGCTGCCGCACCGTTCCTGCATGCCAACTTCATTGCCCGCGACTACCGCGAACTTCCGGCCAACGACCCCGCTCGCCACGGCACCGAGGCACTGATCACCCAGTTCCCGGCGCTGGCGCAGAACAGCGCGTCAGTCGCGTTCCCCGACGGTGCGCCGCGCGCCGAACTGGACGCGACGGCCCGGCGTCTCGCGCAGATCCCCGACGTCGAGTCGGTTCGGTGGTCGGGAGGCCAGGCAACACGCTCGACGACGATCCCGCCGTCGCCCTTCGATGCGGCGATGTTCGGCACCGGCTCCGGCCCGACGTGGATCCAGGCCAACCTCGCCGTCGCTGCCGAGTCGGAGCGTGCCGCCGACGCGGTGCGGGCGATTCGTACCGAGGTCGGCGGTGAGGCGTTGGTCGGGGGTCCGACGGCGGGCCTCGTCGATATCAACGACGGGCTCACGTCTCGCCTGCCGTATGCCGTCGTCGCGATCGTCGTCGTCACCGCATTGCTGTTGTTCCTACTCACCGGGTCGGTGGTGTTGCCGGTCATCGGCGTTGCGTTGTCGGTGTTGTCCCTCGGTGCGACTTTCGGCTCCTTGGTCTTCATCTTCCAAGAAGGGCACCTGCGCGAGCTGCTCGGCGGGTTCACCGCCTTCGGTGCCATCAACGTGACCGCGCCGATCCTGTTGTTCTGCATCGCCTACGGGCTGTCGATGGACTATCAGATGTTCATCCTGGCGCGCATCGCCGAGGAGTACGCCGGCGGCCGGAGTAGTGCCGATGCGGTGGCGATCGGGATGGCCGCGACCCGCCGCGTCATCGGTGCGGCGGCGGTGTTGATCGGGATCGTCCTCGCCGCGCTGGCCGCATCGCAGCTGACCTACCTGAAGATCCTCGGCGTCGGATTGGCCACCGCGATCGTCGTCGACGCGTTTATCGTGCGGCTCTTCCTGCTGCCGAACGTGATGAGGATTGTCGGGGACGCGGCCTGGTACCGACCGCGCTGGCTCGACCCGGTCTACGAGCGGCTCAAGGTTTCGCATTAGGGGGCGGTGACGCTAGGTCAGCCCTCATACCGGGCAAAACGTCCCGAACGCCGAAACAGGTAGGCAAGTACTCATGCCGGGCGGCTCGGTGAGTGAGACGGTTGTTCTACAACCGGATCAACAGGAGGAACGATGATTCTGCCCAAGCTGACACGAACCGCTCTCGCCGTCGCGGTGGGGGCGTCCGCGCTCACCGCAACAGCACTCGGCTCGTCGACGGCGTCGGCGGCGCCCGCGACAAAAGTCTGGGCCGACGGATCGTCGATCTACGCCCGCGCCGACAGGCTTCCGCCGGGCCTGAAGGAGTGCGGGCTCCACGTTCCGCCGGCGCCCTACGACATCGTCGGCACGTACCTAGGGAGCCAGCAGGGCACCAATATCAATGGCACGACCCGCGGCAGTTCGATCACCCTGGTGATGCGCGGGGCATGGCCCGCCTCGTACGTGGTCCGTTTCGAATGCACGCGGACTGACGACTTCATCTTCGGTATCGACCGCAGGGTCAGCGTGGGCGGGTTGAGCTGATGATCCGCCCGTTTCCTACACGACGAGTCGGGCTCCCACATCGGCCCGAGTCGGAAGGCTGCGCGCCGCGTTGGATTTGCGCGCCCACCCGCGTCGCTGTCGCCGCGCTGGCCATCAGCGGCTCCACGTTCGCCGGCGCGATGCTCGTCCCGTCGTCGGCGTTCGCGGCGCCTGCGGTCAAGGTGTGGTCCGCCGGATCCTCGATCTACGCCCAAATCGACCGGATGCCGCCGGGCGCCAAGAGCTGCCTGCTGCAGGTCCCGCCCACGTTCTACGACGTTATCGGCCTCACTCTTGGCAGCGGCGTGGGGAAGTCGGATCGGCGTGAGACGGGAGGGTCATCGCTCACACTCTCGGTCGGCGGTCTGTTGCCGGGACCCTATGACGTCCACCTGAATTGCCTCCACCCCGGCCACCCCGTCCTGATCAGCACCACGCGCCGCGTCAGCGTGGGGGGACTGAGCTGACACCCTGAAAGCTGCCAAATATCGAGGTCCCGAGGGAGTATCTCCCTCGGGACCTCAGTAGTCGACAGCTTTCAGGGGCTGTTAGGTCAACTCCGCACCTGTAAGCGGCGGAGAAGCGTCGAGGAGGACGTTCTCGTCGTCGGAGAAGACCCGCGAGCGGGAGAGGAACCGCACCCCTTCGGGTGCCTCCAACGAGAACCCGGCGCCGCGGCCCGGCACGACGTCGAGGATCAGCTGCGTGTGCTTCCAGAGCTGGAACTGGTCGCCGTTGATCCACACGCGCACCGCCGGCAGCGGATCGGGCAGCGCGATCTCGCCGACGAGAACGTCGCGCTGTCCGATCCGGTACTCGCCGACCGGGTAACACATCGGCGCCGATCCGTCGCAGCAGCCACCGGACTGATGGATCATGAGACCGCCGTGGAGCTCTGACAGCTTGGTCAAGAGCTCCACGGCGGAGTCGGTGGCAACCACGCGCTCGGGAGTGGTTGTGTCAGACATCGGCTTAGAAGAAGCCCTTGGCGGACTGCGCGTAGCCCACCAGCAGGTTCTTGGTCTGCTGGTAGTGCTCAAGCATCGCCAGGTGGTTCTCGCGCCCGATGCCGGACTGCTTGTAGCCGCCGAAGGCCGCGTGCGCAGGGTAGTCGTGGTAGGTGTTCGTCCACACCCGACCGGCCTGGATGTCACGGCCCGCCCGGTAGGCGACCGCGCCGTTGCGGCTCCACACACCGGCGCCGAGGCCGTAGAGCGTGTCGTTGGCGATCGAGATCGCCTCGTCGTAGTCGGAGAAGGACGTCACCGAGAGCACCGGACCGAAGATCTCCTCCTGGAAGATCCGCATGTCGTTGCGGCCGGCGAACACGGTGGGGGTGATGTAGAAACCACCGGCCAGGTCGCCGCCCAGATCGAGCGGCTCACCGCCGGTCAACACCTTGGCGCCCTCTTCCTTGCCGATCGACAGGTAGGACTTGATCTTCTCGAACTGATCGCTGGAGGCCTGGGCGCCCATCATCGTGTCGGTGTCCAACGGGTTGCCCTGCTTGATGGCCTTGACCCGGGCGATCGCCTTGTCGAGGAAGCCGTCGTAGATGCCCTTCTGGATCAGGCCGCGGCTCGGGCAGGTGCAGACCTCGCCCTGGTTGAGGGCGAACATCGTGAAGCCCTCCAGCGCGCGGTCGAGGAAGCCGTCGTCGGCGCTCATCACGTCGTCGAAGAAGATGTTGGGGCTCTTGCCGCCCAACTCCAGCGTCACCGGAATCAGGTTCTCCGACGCGTACTGCATGATCAGGCGGCCCGTCGTGGTCTCGCCGGTGAATGCGATCTTGCGGATGCGGTTGCTCGACGCCAACGGCTTGCCCGCCTCGACGCCGAAGCCGTTGACGATGTTGACCACACCGTCGGGCAGCAGGTCGCCGATGATGCTGAACAAGAACAGGATCGATGCCGGGGTCTGCTCGGCCGGCTTCAGCACCACACAGTTGCCCGCGGCGAGTGCCGGGGCGAGCTTCCACACGGCCATGAGGATCGGGAAGTTCCACGGGATGATCTGCCCGACGACGCCGAGCGGCTCGTGGAAGTGGTAGGCGACGGTGTCGGAGTCGATCTCGGAGATCCCGCCCTCCTGGGCGCGCACGACGCCGGCGAAGTAGCGGAAGTGGTCGACGGCCAGCGGGATGTCGGCGGCGAGGGTCTCGCGGACCGCCTTGCCGTTGTCCCAGGTCTCGGCGACGGCGATCTTCTCGAGGTTCGCCTCGATGCGGTCGGCGATCTTGTTGAGGATCACCGCGCGCTCGGCGACCGACGTCTTGCCCCACGCCGGTGCCGCGGCCCAAGCGGCGTCGAGCGCGAGGTCGATGTCCTCGGCTGTCGAGCGTGCGACCTCACAGAAGGTCTTGCCGTCGACGGGCGACGGGTTCTCGAAGTATTGGCCCTTGACCGGCGGGACCCACTTGCCGCCGATCCAGTTGTCGTAGCGCGACTCGTAGCTCATCACGGAGCCCTCGGTACCGGGCTTGGCGTAGACAGACATGATCGCTCCTTTGCGAATGGTGAGGTGGCTCACACACTACGAGCGAAGTGGTTGCAACGGCGTTGCACTCAGCGAGAAAGCCGTCGATCCAGGAGACGCGCGCGTCCCATGGCCCGGGCGCGACTGGCGTGCCCCGGGGGGAGGACGGCGGCGAGGTGGGCCCACGCCGTGAGGTCGTCGCGGCCCAACGGGGACGACACCCACGCATCGAGTGCGGCCGCATCACCGCTGGCGACCAGGCGTGAACGGAGGTCGACGAGGAGTTCGTCGAACAGCTCGACGACGCCCGGCGCACCCGATTCGGCGAGCAGGCCGCCGCGCCCCAGCTCCCGGATCGCGGCGATGATCTCGCCCTTCTCGATCCGGCGCCGCACCTCGTCGACGTCGGAGGAGACGTCGACGGTGAGCCGGTAAGGCCGTGACGCGACGACGTCGCCGAGCGTCCGGCGCAACCGCGAGATCTCGACGCGCACGGTCACCGCACCCAGCTCGTCGTCGGCGAGCATCATCGCGAGCTGTTCGGTGGTCAGCCCCTCCGGGTAGGCCTGCAGTAGGAGGATGATCTCGGCGTGGCGTGGTGAGAGCGGGCGCGTCGTCCCGTCGGCGTCGCGCCACAGCGGCGCGGAGTCCAGGGTGGTCAGGCGCGGCGAGCACGCGGCCCCGGGGGTGAGGTCGACGGCGGGGGCGCGCAACTCGAGTTCGACGGCGGCGGCTACCGACCGGACCGCGGCCAGGGCGAACGGGGTGGCGGCCACGTCGCCGCCGGTGATGTCGAGGACGCCCAGCAGCCCACCGGTCAGCGGGTCGTGGATCGGAGCCGCCGAACAACTCCACTTCTGCACCATCCCGACGAAATGCTCCGGCCCGACGACCTGCACGCCGCGGTCGACGGCCAGCGCCAAACCGGGCGCGTTGGTGCCGACGGCGGTCTCGCTCCACACCGAGCCTTCGACGAAGTTGATGTGGCTTGCCGCATCGCGCGCAGTGCGGCACCCGTCGACCCACAGCAGGCGACCCGCGGCGTCGGTGGTGGCGACGACGGCATCGACGTCGGCGAGATCGTCGACGAGGAGTGAGCGGATCAGTGGCCGGACCGCGGCGAGGCGGTGGGAATCGCGGTAGGCGCGGAAATCGGCGTCGGAAACGCTGTCGCCGTCGGGGGTCGCCGTCTCGGGATCGACGCCGCGGTCGCGGGAGCGCTCCCACGATTCGCGGACCATCGAGCGGACCGAGCCGTCGGGCGGCAGGATGCCGCTCAGGAACTGCTCGTAGGCGCGCTTGACCCGGGTGGGTTGTGCGGCGCCGATGCCCATGGAGCTCCTTTTCGCGCAGGTGTTACCTGCGATTGTGCATCGCCGCTGTGACCTGGGCAACAAAGCCATACAGTGGCCGGAGCAGCAGCGGAAGGGTGCCCGATGACGAAGTCCCCGAACAACAGCTCGCAGACCGACGCGCATGGCGTCGACAAACCTCACTTGGCTCGCGAGCATCTGCCCATCCCCGACGTTCAGCATGTCGGTCTGACGACCTATGACGCCAAGGACCCCAACACGTCCTACCCGCCGATCAAGGAGTTGCGTCCGCCCGCCGGGGCACCGAACGTGCTGATCGTGCTGCTCGACGACGTTGGGTTCGGTGCCTCGACGACCTTCGGCGGTCCGTGCGCCACCCCGGTCGCCGACCGGATGGCTGAAGAGGGCATCAGGCTGGACCGGTTCCACACGACGGCACTGTGCTCGCCGACGCGACAGGCCATGCTCACCGGGCGCAACCACCACTCGGTGGGCATGGGGGCGATCACCGAGATGGCCACGTCGGCGCCGGGTAACAGCAGCATCCGGCCCAAGGAGAAGGCACCGGTCGCCGAGACCCTCAAGCTCAACGGATACTCCACGGCCCAGTTCGGCAAGTGCCACGAGGTGCCGGTGTGGGAGGTGAGCCCGGTCGGCCCCTTCAGTCAATGGCCGACGGGGTCGGGGTTCGAGTACTTCTACGGCTTCGTCGGCGGCGAGGCCAACCAGTACTACCCGGGGCTGTACGAGGGCACGACGCCGGTCGAGCCGTCGAGCACCCCGGAGCAGGGCTACACGCTCACCCAGGACCTCGCCGACCACGCCATCACCTGGGTGCGCCAACAGAAGGCGCTGGCCCCGGACAAGCCCTTCTTCATGTACTTCGCGCCCGGGGCGACCCACGCGCCCCACCACGTTCCCCAGGAGTGGTCCGACAAATACCGGGGGAAGTTCGACGAGGGCTGGGACAAGCTGCGCGAGCAGATCTTCGCGCGGCAGAAAGAGCTCGGCGTGATTCCCGCCGACGCGGAGCTGACCGCGCGGCACGAGGAGATCCCGGCGTGGGACGACATGCCCGCCGAGCTCAAGCCGGTGCTCGCCCGGCAGATGGAGATCTACGCGGGCTTCCTTGAGCAGACCGACTACGAGGTGGGGCGAGTACTCGACGCCATCGACTCGCTCGGTGCGCTCGACGACACCCTGGTCTTCTACATCATCGGCGACAACGGAGCGTCCGCCGAGGGGACGCCGGTGGGCTGCTTCAACGAGATGACGACGTTGAACGGGATGCCCGGGATCGAGACCACCGAGTTCCTGATGTCCAAGATCGACGACTTCGGCACACCCGAGGCCTACAACCACTACGCGGTGGGCTGGGCGCACGCCCTGTGCACGCCGTATCAGTGGACCAAGCAGGTCGCCTCGCACTGGGGTGGCACCCGCAACGGCACCATCGTGCGATGGGGCAACGGACTCGGCGACGGCGGTGGGATCCGCCATCAGTTCCACCACGTGATCGACATCGTCCCGACCATCCTCGAAGCGGCCGGCATTCCCGCGCCGCAGTCGGTGAACGGCATCACCCAGGCGCCGCTGGAGGGCGTCAGCATGCTGGGGTCGTTGCGCAGCGCCGATGCGCCCGAGACCCACGACGTCCAGTACTTCGAGATCATGGGCAATCGCGGAATCTACTTCCAGGGCTGGACGGCGGTCACCAAGCACCGCACGCCGTGGAAGATGGCGGCGCCACTCCCGTTCGACGAGGACGTGTGGGAGCTGTATGGACCCGGCGATTGGACGCAATCACGCGATCTGTCCAAAGAGCAGCCCGAGCAGCTCGCCTACCTGCAGCGGCTGTGGTTGATCGAAGCGACCAAGTACGGGGTCGTGCCGCTCGACGACCGCACGGTCGAGCGGATCATCCCCGAGTTGTCGGGCCGACCGTCGCTCATCAAGGGCACGTCGCAACTGATGTTCAGCGGCATGCGCCTGGCCGAGGCGGCCGTCATCTCCGTCAAGAACCGCTCCCACGCGGTGACCGCCGAGATTGACGTGCCCGACGGCGGCGCCAACGGTGTGATCGTGACGCAGGGCGGCCTGGCCGGCGGGTGGGCGCTGTATGTCCACGAGAAGAAGCTGACGTACTGCTACAACTTCTTCGGCATCGACTACTACGTGACCTCGGCAGAGAAGGAGATCCCGGCGGGCCGGCACCAGGTGCGGATGGAGTTCGCCTACGACGGTGGTGGGCTCGCCCAGGGCGGCGACATCACCCTCTTCTACGACGGTGAGCCGGTCGGGACGGGACGGGTGGACCGGACCCAGCCGGTCGGATTCTCCGCCGACGAGGCGTGCGACGTCGGGCGCGACACCGGCTCCTCACCGTCGCCGGACTACCGACCCGGGACGTCGGCCTTTACCGGGACGATCGCCTGGGTGGAGATCGATACCGGCGACGACGACCACGACCATCTGGTCACCGCCGAGGACCGCTTGCGGATTGCCATGGGAAAGCAGTGACTAATCGTCGCTGATCAATGGCGGCCCTGATCGGGCAGTGGTGCCTGCGCTGACCGGCGGTGCGCGCGTAGCAACGGCAGTGCGACGACGAGTGCGACCGCGGGCAGCGCGAAGCCGAATCCCAGCGCCGATGCGTTGCCGGCCAGTGCGCCCAGCGCCACTGCGCCGATCAGTGCGCCGCCGTAGTTGAACAGGTTGACCCGGGCGACGACCTCGTCGCTGCGATCGGGGTCGAGTTCGCCCGCCCAACTGAACGCGACCGGGACGAGCAGTCCCGCAGCTCCGCCGGCCAGCGCGAATCCGACGACCGCGGGACCCGGCGCATGGACCGCGACGACGAGCACGCACCCGACGAGGGCGACGAGTGAGCCGACGATTCCGGTGTGCAGCCGCCCCCAGCGTCGGACCATCGGGTCGGCGGCCAGCCGGCCCGCCAGGACGACGCCGAGGTAGGCGGCATAGGCCAGTGGTGCCACCGCCTTCGTCGTGCCGAGTCCGTCCTCCATGTACAGCGTGCTCCACGTCGCCACCGCGGAGTCGACGACGAACGCCGCGAACACGAGCCCGCCGACCATCCAGATCCCGCGCAACGGCAGACGCGCGCGGTCCTGTGGCTCGTGGGTCGGCGGGCGAGCGGTGATGTACCGGTCCCCGAACCGCAGGACGAGTGCCGCCACGACGACGGCGAGCACCGCCGCGACGATGACCGGTGTGAGTGCGTGCAGCCCGGTCGACTGGGCGCCCGAGGTGGCGAGTGCGCCCGTGATCGCCGCGACCGTGTACGCGGCGTAGAGGCGACCGAACAGCGGAGTCGACGATCGTGCTTCGGCAAGTGCGCCGGCCATGTTGGCGGCTGCGTCGACACAACCGAGGCCGACTCCGTAGACCACGACGGCCACGGTGAACATGGCGACGGTCGAGGCGTTGATCGCGACCACCAGCGAGACGGCCTGCAGGCCGAACCCGACCGCCAGCGCCCAGCGACTGCCCCGGCGGACGGCGATGACGTCGGCGAGCACCGAGCCACCCGCGGCCGCCACACACACGCCGAGCAGGATCGCCGAGATCAGCGTCTCGGTGAGGTCGAGGCGCTCCTTGAACGTCGGGAGCGTGGAGACGATGGCCGCGTAACCGAAACCCTGTGCCGCGAACGCGGCCGCGGTCACCGCCAGCGTCGACGTCGGGAGGCCGCGCCAACGAGTCGTCTCAGACAAGCACTCCTCCTATCTCAGATAGGAGGAGTGTGCCCTACTTGCTCTCGTTGCTCTGGGGTTCGCTCTCGTGTCCCGGACACCACTGGTCGGCGGGGACGGTCGCGCGGACCTCTTCGATGTGGGTGCCGCACCCGGCCCACGTCGTCTTGCCGCACACGGGGCACCGAACTGCTTCACACATGGGCCTATCCTCTCAGTTCGCCGCAGCGGCCGCGGCGGCAGCGCTGAACTCGCGGAAGACCTCGAAGGCGCGGGCGGCGAAACCCGTACGAGACTCCCGCTAGCATCCCCCTGGGGGGTTAGGTGAGGTCTGCCGATTCTTTCAAGAGCCACCGCCCCCGGCGGGCGCAGACTGGATGCATGAACGAGAGAAAAGACATCAACATCTGGCCCGGCCTCGGCTACGACGACGCGATTGCGCAGCGGGCATGGCTGTCGAGACTCGGCTTCGAGGAGGGGATCCTCGTCGAAGGAGACGGAGACCACGAGGTGCAGCACTCGGAGATGCTCTGGCCCGACGGCGGGCGCGTCATGATCCACTCGCTGCGAAAGACGAGCGACCTACCCGGGGCCGTCGGGACCGGCAACGTCTACGTCGTCGTCACCGACCCCGACGCGGTCTACGCCCGGGCCCGCGAGATCGACGCAACGATGGTGCGAGACATGGCCGAAGAGGACTATGGATCACGAGGGTTCACGGTCTCCGACCCCGAGGGAAACGCATGGAGTTTCGGAACATACGCGGGCTGAGCAGCAATCCACCGCCGCTGCCCGCCGGCGTCACCGTCACGCCGTACCGAATCGTCGGCGCGCAGCCCGGTGAGCACATCGGCTTACCGTCGTCGACCATCACGCTCGTCGTCGACCTCGGCAACGGCCTGGATCTGGGCGAACCGGGCCGCGCGGGCGTGCGGACCTTCCAATGCTGTTTGGGCGGGATGCACCTGGAACCGGTGACCATCCATCACGACGGCTCGCAGGTCGGCGTACAGGTGAACCTCGACCCGGCCGCCTTTCGTGCGCTGTTCGCCATGCCGCCCGGCGAGTTGTGGAGTGCGAACATCGATCTCGATGCCGCCGCGCCCGCGCTGGCGCGCCGACTCTACGACGAGGCTGGGTCGGCGGTGTACGAGGACCGCGGGCTCGTCGTCGGCGACATCATCGCCCAGGCGTTGCGCGACTCGGCCGACGGTGCCGACCCCGATGCCGAGCACGCGTGGCAACTCATCCAGCGCACCCGGGGCCGCATCACCGTCGCGACGCTTGTCGAGATGTCGGGATGGTCGGCGCGCAAACTCACCGGGGTGTTCACCGCCGAGTACGGCATCGGTCCCAAACAGGCGGCCCGGCTTGCGCGCTTCGAGCACGCCCGCGCGCGGCTGGAGGGCGGCGAGCCGATCGCCGAGGTCGCCGTCGAATGCGGTTATGCCGACCAGGCCCACCTGACACGCGAGTTCGCCACCATCACCGGCCACCCGCCCAAGGAATTCCTGCGGGTGCGCGCGGCCGAGTTCAGCGACGCTACTTGACGGTGCGCTTGGCGACCTGCTGTTCGCGTGGCGCGATCATCTTCTTCAGCCCCAGGCCGTAGACGACCGCCGACGCATAGAAGCCGACCAGCATGCCCAGCGCGGCGTAGGAGACCCCGCCGTGCGGCATGCGTCCGCCGTCGAAGATCTGCAGGGCGTACAGGCACACCGAGCCGATGACCGCGATGGCGACCGAGAACAGCCCCCACTTGTAGGACAGCGTGTTGTCGTACAGCAGCCCGGTCACGTCGACCTTCCGCTTGATGTACTGGTCCATCAGGATCGTGTTGAGCCAGGGCCCGATCCAGTAGCCGACGACCATGATGAAGCCCTCGAAGTTCGACGGCACGTTCTGCAACGCCGCCCAACCGAGCAGGAACGCCAGGACCGTCCACAACAGTGGCCCGACCAGGCGATTCGCTGCTGCGCTGACACCGGCCTTCTCCAACGAGACCAGCTTGCTGACCGAGCCGAGGGTGACCGTGTTCGACGAGAACGAACCGATCAGGAAACCGAGGAGCACCAGCACGCCCAGCACTGCGGGCAGGTCGTCGGTGAATTGCTTGACCGGGTTGTCCTGGTCGGTCAGGCCGACGGCGATCGCCGCCGCGACACCGACGCTCATCAGGAACATCGACGAGCAGAACAGCCCGAGCGCAGCGCCGATGCCGGCGGCCTTCGGCGACACCGTCGGGGCGTAGGAACTGAAGTCGGTGGCGTAGGGGCCCCACCCGACGGTGTACGCCCAGGCCATGCAGGCGACGACGACGATCGCGATGAGTGCGTTCAGGTTCCACTCGGTGGCCGGTCCGGAGGACGGCTCGGCGTTGACGAACGTGATGATCCCGGCGATCACCATGAGGACCAGGGTGATCGGGAACAGGATGCGCTGGAACATCCCGTAGTTGAAGTTCACCCGCGTGCCGAGCGCTGCGACGAGGAGCTGGAGCACGACGATGATGGCCAGTGCGCCGAGCGTCTTGATGCCGAACAATGCGTTCAAGGCGAGCGCGGCCACCACCGAGTTGACGGTGAACCAACCCAGCGAGCTCAGTACCGCCATGACGGTGGTGACGATCATGTTGCCCTTGGACCCGAACGCGAGCTTGCCGAGCGCGATCGGCGGCATGTGCAGCCGGACCCCGGTCGCGGTGAGCAGGCCGTGGGTGAGCGCACCGAATGCGGTGCCGAGGAATACGCCCAGCAGCGCCTGCGTGAAGCTGAGGTCGATGAAGTAGACCGCAATCATGCCGACGTAGATCGCGCCGAACTCGATGTGCGGTGTCACCAGCCAGGTCCAGAAGAACATCCACGGACTGCGGGTCTTCACGGGTTCGGCGACCTCGGTGCGGTCTGGGCCTGGATCGGGTCCGTAGCCGGCGACTCGTGCGCCGGCGGTGAGATCGTCAAACGTGGTGGTCATGTGGTGCTCCCCCCGGATGGGACACGGTTGCCGACCGCTAGGCGGTTTTACGTGATGTAACTCCGCTAAACCTAGCCTGATGGTGAGGGCGAGTGCGGTGTGTCCCCGAAACCCGTCGACCAGAGGGCCCTCGCAGGGAGGTATTCCCCTTCTGGCCCGATATTTGTCAGCTTTGCGAGGAGCCCAGGCCGTCGGCAAGGCCCGACGACGGTGCCTCGGGGATCGGTCCGCTGATGCGCGCGTCCAGTGCCTTCATCAGAACCGGCCAGGCGGTGAACAGCTCGTCGCGCCAGTACTCCCAGCGGTGGGTGCCCGACGCCTTGACGCTGCCCTGGAACGGGATGCCCAGCTTCTTGAGCCGATTGGTCATCCGGCCGGTGCACACTGCGCTGCCGAATTCGAGGAAGGCGCCCTTGACGGTCGTGTCCAGCGGATCGGCAGCCACGTTGTTGTAGGTGCCCGGCATGCCGCTGCCCGACGAGAGGTAGACGGTCTTGCCCGCCAACTGCTCGGCGTTGACGAAGGGGTCGTGTGCGCGCCACGCCGGGTCGGTGAACTTGCCCCACATGTTGACCGAGTTCCCGCCGCCGCGGCTGATGTCCCACTGGGTGAGGAACTGGTTCTCCGGGCTGGAGATGTTGGCGCAGTCGCTGAATCCGCCGACCGCGGTGTACATGTGGGGGAATCGGGTCGCGATGGCCAGCGCAGCGAGTCCGCCCATCGATGCGCCGGCGATCGCCGCCACCCCGTTGGATCCGAAGCGCTGAGCAAGCAGCGGCGGGAGTTCGCGGGTCAGGAAGGTCTCCCACATGAACTTCTTGTTGCCCATCCCGGGCTCGGGGGCCTGCCAGTCCGTGTAGTAGCTGTGCGGGTCGCCGACCGGTGTCACGACGTTCACGTCGGTCTTCGACGCGAGGTCGGCCAGCCGTGTCTCGGAATACCACCCGGACTCGGTCTCGCGGGCCTCAGCGCCGTCGAGGAAATAGATCGTCGGACGCTTGCCCGGACGCGCTTTCAGACGCACCTTCTGGCCGGGCCGCGCAGGGCGGGCCGGGTCGTACGGGCGTTGCAGGTCGACGACGACCTCGCGTTCCATCGCCGCGGAGAACACCCGCAACCGCTCGCGCCCTTTGAACGGCGTGACCGACACGATCCGAGGACTCGGCGCAGTCGGGCCAGCCGCGGGGCCGGGTGGTCGCGGGGGTGGCGGAGCTCCGTCGGCGACGGTGGTACCGATGGTCAGGCCGACGGCCAGTGTCGTCGCCACCGCGACGCTGGTCCGCACCAGAGGTTGTCTCAAGCTATTCGGCCTTTCCTTGACGCGCCGCATCCCCAGTCACACGCGTCACTTCAGTAACAGCGAGAAGTATGTGCGGTTTGTGGTCATGAGCGCTAGCCCCGTCGCCGAACCGAGACGCCGCCGTGATGAACGGTGGTCGAGGGTGCAGTGAGCCGCTACGCCGTGATCGATGCCCGTTCGGCGGCGCGGCCGAAGACCATCTGCTCACCGATGCGGTCGAAGCGGTGGTCGATGGCGTCGGCGAAGTAGTTCTGCCGCACGTTCCACGGCCGCTTGGTGCCAGACTTCGGCAGCGCATGCGGTGACCTCGCGACGTAGCCGGCTTGGATATCCCAGGCCAGTTTCTCGGCTTGCGGCTTGCCGCTCAGATGCGGATAGGCGTGGGTGTACCCGTGAGAAGTCATGTAGGACAGCAGCTTTGCCACCTTGACGGCCGTGATGTCGGCGCGCAGCGTCCACGAGGCGTTGGTGTAGCCCACGCACCACGCCAGGTTGGGCACCTCGTCGAGCATGTGCGCCTTGTAGATGAACCGGTCCTGCGGTTTGATCTCGGTGCCGTCCAGGCTGATCGTCACGCCGCCGAGGGCCTGCAGTTGCAGCCCGGTTGCGGTGACCACGATGTCGGCCTCGATATGCCCGCCGGAGCGCAGTGCGATGCCGGTCGCGTCGAAGCGCTCGATGTGATCGGTGACGACCTCGACCCGACCGGAGCTGATTGCACCGAACAGGTCGCCGTCGGCGTCCAGGCACAGTCGCTGGTCGTAGGGGTCGTAGCTTGGGTTGAAGTGGATGTCGACGGGATACCCGGCGGGCAGATTCGCCACCGCCGTCCGGCGCAGCAGCGATTTCATGGTCCCGGGTGACTTACGGGAGACGAGCCAGAGCATGCCTTCCAGGAGCGCGGCGCTCCATTTGGCGACCGCGTGAGACGTGCGCTGCGGTAGCACTTTTCGAACCAGCTCGGTAAACGCCGAGATCCGTCCGCTCTTGATGATGTAGGTGGGGGAGCGTTGCAGCATCGTCACCCTGGCGGCGTCCCGCGCCAGTGCGGGGACCAGCGTGATCGCCGTGGCGCCGCTGCCGATCACCACCACCCGCTTGCCCGCGTAGTCCAGGTCCTCCGGCCAGAACTGCGGGTGCACCAGGATGCCGGCGAAGGTCTCCAGGCCGGGGAAATCGGGGGTGTAGCCCTGGTCGTAGGAGTAGTAACCGCTGCCGAAGAACACGAACCGCGCACGGTAGGACTGTTCGACGCCGTCCTCGATGGCCCGCACCGTCCAGGTGTCGGTGGCGCCATCCCAGTCGGCCGACTGTACGTGGCTGCCGAACCGTACGTGGTCGTCGATTCCGTACTTGTGGGCGGTCTCAGCCAGGTACTCGCGGATGTCGGTGCCGTCGGCGACGTCTTCCTTGCGGGTCCACGGTTCCCACGGGAAGCTCAGCGAGTAGATGCTGCTGTCGCTGCGCACACCGGGGTAACGGAACAGATCCCAGGTGCCTCCGATCTGGGCGCGGCGTTCCAGGATCACATAGCGCAGTGCCGGGTTGCGTTGATGGATCCGGTACGCCGCACCGATGCCGGAAATTCCAGCACCGACGATGACGACGTCGACGTTCTCGGTTGCGGTCACAGGCGCCTCTCCCGATCACGGTGTGGTGCTCGTCACTCCACGATATAGTGCGGTGCGACGCTCGCCAGCGATAGTTGGCGAACTTCAGCGCCACGGTCGATCGCCATTTTGGTGATGCGTGGACCCGTGGAGTCGTGACGGGAGCCCAATAGGATCGGCGCATGGCCGCCCGCGTCCCCGCGCTCACCGGTATCCGCACGCTAGCGGCGCTATCGGTGTGCCTTACTCATGCCGCCTACTGGACCGGGCACTACCAGGACACCTACGCCGGACGGCTCAGCGCGCGCTTCGAGGTCGGGGTGACGATCTTCTTCGTGCTCTCGGGCTACCTGCTGTACTCGGCATGGGTCACCCGACTGAGAAAGGGACCCGACGCCGAGCCCGTGTCGATCCCCACTTACTTCGCCCACCGCGCGCGGCGGATCCTGCCCGCCTACTGGCTCACCGTCGTCGGGGTCTATCTGGTTTATCTCGTGCGGGAGAACCCCACCGAGTACGGCGCCGGATGGGGTGGGTTCTGGCGGAACATGACGTTCACCCAGCTCTTCGGGCTCGGGCACCAGCACACCGGGTTGACGCAGATGTGGAGCATGGTCGCGGAGGTGGCCTTCTATCTCGTGCTGCCGGTCATCGCGATCCTCGGCGTCGCGATTTGTCGACGACGATGGCGTCCAGACCTCCTGTTGTGCCTGCTCGGAGCAGTGGCGTTGGTCTCACCGCTGTGGATCTTCGCGGTCGTCGGCGCCGACGTCGACATCACCGCCCGCATCTGGCCGCCGACATTCTTCTGGTGGTTCGTCGCCGGGATGGTGCTGGCCGTCTGCGTCCCGCTGGTGGCTCGGGTGAACACTGCGTGGTGGGTCGTCGCAGGCGCCGCAGCGTTCCTCGTGTCGGGTATGTCGGCCGCCGGCGGGCCGACGATGAGCCCCAACACCGCCGCCGAGACGATCGTCAAACACGTCCTGTATCTCGTTGTCTCCCTTGGGTTTATCGTCCCGCTCGCGGTCAACGGCAGTGGTGGTGCCGACGACTGGTGGTCGCGGATCTGGGCGAGCCGACCGGTGCGCTGGTTCGGCGAGATCTCCTACGAGTTCTTCTGTGTGCACGTCCTCGTCCTCGAGTTCGTGATGAGCCTGCTGGGGTATCAGGTGCTGGCGACGGGGTCGATGTGGTTGACGTTCCTCGTCACGACTGCCCTCGCGACCCCGCTGGCGTGGCTGCTGCACCGGGTCACCAGGCCGATCTGGCACCGAAACAGTGTCGGCGCGGATCGGTAGTATTGGTGAGATGAGCTCGAGAGTCCCGCCCGCCCCGTCCACCGCCGATATCCGGCGCTGGACCGAGGCCGCGCAGGTGCCGGGGCCCCACCGCGAACTGTCGGATTCCGCGGCGATCATGATCGCCTCCGGTTTCGTCACGCCCGAGGCCCGCACCGTCATCGTCGCCCGTCAGTCCCGCGGTCTGCCGCTGGCGACGCTGCCCACTGGTTTCGGCGACCTGCGGCGGCTGCAGCGGGGCATCTCCCAGCTCGAGGCGCAGCTGGCCAACCCGGTCCTGCCGACGATGGTCCGCTCGGGAATGCAGAACCGTCTCAACGGCTTGATTCGACGACGGGAAGACGCGCGCAAACAGATCGTCCTGGGTAAAGGCGTCTACGCCGGTGGCACGCGAGCGATCCGCCGCGAGCGCCGCGAAGGTGTCTACCTGGAGATTGAGGCCCGCGAGCGGCTGTTCGACGGCCTGCTGCACACGCCGACTCCAGACGTGAACACCGGCGGTTATGTGCGCCGTGCCGGCGGTGCCGCCTTCGGCAAGCTCGCCGGCTTCGTCGGCGGGCTGGCGGTGCGCGCCATGGGCCAGCAGGTGGAGAGTTGGGCGCGCGAGGCGCTGACCCCGCGGCCGATGCCTGCCGCACCGGCGGCTCCGCAGCAGATGGCGTTCATCGACGGCTACGAGACGCTGCTCTACGTCGTCGGCGCGTACTACGACCGCATCCAGGCCAGCCCTTCCTGGCGCTCGGAGCACTTCGAGGTGCAGCGCAGCCAGATCAACCTGCATGCCGACGTTGCCGACGTCGCCGCCGACATCATCGCGCTGCGCTCGGTCCGCGTCGACCTTGACCGCGCGATGCGCAACGGTGGTTTCGACCAGCAGTTCGTCGACCACATCGCCGCGAAAGAGCAGGACTTGCGCCCGGTGTGGACGCAGTTGCTCGAACGCGTCCAGGCTCTCGCCGAGGTTGCGCACGTGATGGATTCGGCCGCCGTCGAACTGCGGCTGATCGACGAGTACGACCGTGCGACGACGATCGACGACCGGATCGTCGAGTTGGTGTCGCGCTCGGGTAGTCGGGAGATTTCGGCTGACAACTCCCAGCGCCTCACACAGCAGGTCCGCGCGGGGGAGGAGCAGTTGCGCATCTACCGCGACGTGCTGGCCGGCAACATCGCCCGGCTCTCACCGGTCGACGCGATGGGTAAGCCGCTGGAGCTGCCGGAACGCTACGAGCCCTCTCAGCCCCTTGACCACGACGCGAGGTAGAACTTCTCCTCGTCGGTGAGTCGGCGCAGGTTGTGCGCTTCGATATCTACGACGGCCATCTGCGTCGACGCCACGCACGCCGGTTTGCTCGGCTTGGCGTCGGGGGCGGCGGACCCGACCGACTCGGAAGCGCCGCGGATCTCATAGCCGATCGTGAAGTCGACCGATCGGAAGCCCTTGATCCACATGCCGATCTCCAGCGGTGAATCGGCGTGGCGCAGCTGGCTCTGATAGCGGATGTCGACGTGGACGATCATGGCGCTCTTGATCAGCGGTTGGTACTCCGGTCCCGCGGAGAGCAGCCAGTCGACGCGGGCCTCCTCCATCAGGGTGACCATGCGCGCATGGTTGATGTGTCCGAAGGCGTCCATATCCGACCAGCGGACGGGTACTTGCGCGACGAAGGCGAACTCATGTTTGCCGAGGTGGTCCGTGCTCACCGGGCAATCGTAGTGCGGCTACGCGGTTGTGACCGCGACCACGTCGTAATGCAAACGTAGCGCGACATTCGCCGAGATTTTGCGCTCGTCACAGGTCCCTGTCAGACGGCGCTCGTACCCTGGATTTCACAGTCCCACGAGTCTTGGCAGGTAGATCATGCGTTTTCACCGGTTGGTAGGCACCGCCGCTGTCGTTGCCGTGTGCGCGACCGCGGGTGTCGTGCTGCCCGCCGTCGCCGACGCTAACGCCGCGCCCGCGCGGATCGCCAAGTCTGTGAAGGTCGGTACGATGCGCACCGACATCGTCGTGGCATCGCCCACCATGGGCAAGCGCGTGAGCGTCTCGGTGCTGACCCCGCGGGTCGATCGGGGCCCTCGGCCGACTGTCTACCTGCTCGACGGGAACGACGCGGCTGGCGGCGTCAGCGACTGGATGTCGAAGGGCGGTATCCGTTCCTTCTTCGCCGACAAGAATGTCAACGTCGTCGTCCCGCGCGATGCGGCCGGCACTTTCTACACCAACTGGCGCAAGCACGATCCGAAGATCGGCAAGCCGCAGTGGGAGACCTTCCTGACGACGGAACTGCCGCCGCTGATCAACAAGCAGTTCAACGGCACTGGACGCGCCGCGCTGATCGGTGTGTCGATGGGCGGGCAGGGTGCTTTCGCGCTGCTGAGCCGGCACCCCAATCTGTTCACGGGGGCAGCCTCGATTTCCGGTTGCCCACCGGTGTCCGGGCCGCTGAACCAGGCCTACGTGCGGACCACCGTCGCAAAGTCGGGTGGCAATGCCGACAACATGTGGGGCCCGCCCGGGTCGAAGCTGTGGGTCGCCCATGATCCGCTGACCCACCTCAACGCTCTGCGCGGGAAGAACCTGTTCCTCTCGGCCGGTTCCGGCGCGATCGGTCCGCCCGACCTCCTCCCGCAGCCCAAGAGCGACTTGCCCGAAGATGCGGTGACCGCCTCGGCGTCAGCGTTGGAGTTGGGTGCCTACCGGTGCTCACTCGAGTTCGCGCTGCAGCTGCGCCAAGCAGGAATCGCGTACAACGACGGGTTCCGGATCATCGGAACGCACCGGTGGGAGTACTTCCGTGGCGACCTCCCCGCCGCGTGGGCGACGGTTTCCCGCGGTCTCTGGTAGTCGCGCACCGAGATTGACGCTGCGCGAGTTGCAAACCCAACATGGCGCGCGGACTGCCAACACGGTCGGGTGTGGGTAAGACGCGTGGGCCGTTGGAAACTATGGCGTGCGCCAGCGGTGTTGCCTTAACCGGTGGCCCAGTCGGCTGCGAACTTGAGGAACGCGTCGTTCTCGTCGGGCTCGGTCACGGTGACGCGCACGCCGTCGCCGTCGAAGGGGCGCAGGATGACGCCGGCATCGACGGCGGCCTTCGCGAACGGCACGGCGTCGTCGCCCAGGGCGATCCACACGAAGTTGGCCTGCGACTCGGGCACCCGGTAGCCGAGTTCGCGCAGTTCTGCGGTCACACGGGCACGCTCGACGACGATTGCGTCGGTGCGGGCCAGCAGCTCATCGTCGGCGTCGAGACAGGCGATGGCGGCGCGCTGGGCCAGCGAGTTGATGGAGAACGGGATGTGCGCCTTGCCGAGCGCGGTGATGACGGCCGGGTCGCCGACGGCGTATCCGACGCGCAGGCCGGCCAGCCCGTACGCCTTGGAGAACGTTCGCAGGATGACGAGGTTTCTGAACTCGCGCCGTAGTTCCAGGGCGTCGTAGTCCTGGGAGGCGTCGAGGCGCATGTACTCGAAGTAGGCCTCGTCGAGCGCGACGACGACGTCGTCGGGGACCGCCCGCAGGAACGCGACGAGATGCTCGCGGCTGACGACGGTGCCCGTCGGATTGTTGGGGTTGCAGACGAAGATCAAGCGCGTGCGGTCGGTGATCGCCTGAGCCATGGACGGCAGGTCATAGGCGAGACCGTCGTCGAGCGGGATCTGCACGGGAACCGCGCCGACGAGGCGGGTGGCCAGCGGATACGTCTCGAACGAGCGCCAGCCGAAGAGCACCTCGTCGCCTGGGCGGCACGTGATGGTGATCAGGTTCTGGCACAGCGTCACCGAGCCGCAGCCGGTCTGGATCTCCTCGGGGGAGACGCCCAGCTTCTTCGCCAGGGCGTCGGTGAGGTCGACCATCGCGTTGTCGGGGTAGCGATTGACGGTCGACGCGGCGTCGGCGATCGCGGCGGCAACACTGGGCAGGGGCCCGAAGGTGGTCTCGTTGCTGGCGAGCTTGATCGCTCCCGGGTAGGTCTTGCCGGGAACGTAGACCGGCAGGTCGTCGAGGTCGCTGCGCAGGCGTGGTGTCACTCCGACAGCGTATCGGCCGGGGTCGGAACCTAGTGGTTTGCACCCCGTCGCATCGGGTGTGTAACCTACGTGTTCGGCAGTTCGAAAGGACTCCGCACCAGGAGGCGTGCCAGAGCGGCCGAATGGGACTCACTGCTAATGAGTTGTCCGGCCAACACCGGACCGGAGGTTCAAATCCTCTCGCCTCCGCCACCGCATTCGTGCGACACAACTGAAGATTTCGCGCCCGTAGCTCAACGGATAGAGCATCTGACTACGGATCAGAAGGTTAGGGGTTCGAATCCCTTCGGGCGCACTCTGAAAGAAGCCCGCTTCGGTTCTATGCCGGAGCGGGCTTCTTCGTGTGTCGCACCACTAGGATTGGATGCGTGGGTCAGGACAATGCGCAAAATGGGCAGATTGCCGGCCTGGAGCGTGTGTCCGGGGTGAGTTGGGCCGAATGGTTGACCGCATTCGATGCAGCGGGGGCGCGGTCCCTTCCACACAACAAGATCGCGAGGATCGCCCTGGACTTCATGCCAGAAGGTGTAAAGAACCCCGAATGGTGGGCGCAGGGCGCCGCGATTGGTTACGAGTACGAGGTGGGGATCAGGCTCCCGGGCCAGTCGTCGACGGGCACCTTCAGGGTGAACGCGAGCCGCACGATACCGGGCGACCGCGACGCGGCGATCGAGGAATGGATCGCCAGGCATGGTCGAGGCGCCGAGCAGCTGGGGCACGAGGTGTCGAAGCAGCGCACCTCCCGCACCGAGAAGCGCAGCTTCTGGCGCGCGTCGCTCGAAGGCGCAGGCAAGCTCGGCGGGGGTTTGTTTAGAAATTGATCGGCACGAAGAGTGCCGTGAGGACGATCGCGGCGATCAGGATCGCGTAGGTTCCGCCGATCCAGGCCAGCGCGCGTGGCAGGGGCAGGGATGGCATCTCCATCGCCATGCCGCCGTGCCCTGCATGGTGCTTCATGTCGCCCATTGCCATCCCGGCGTGTTCTGACCCGTGCTCCATGTCGCCCATCGACATCCCGCCCTCGCGCATCGACATCTCACCGTGCGCCGGGCCATGGGTTGCCATAGCGGGTTCAGGGGAGCGGTGTCCGAGGTGCGGGGCCACTTGATCGGCACCGGGCAGCGTCATGCAACCGTGCTTCAAATGGTGCGAGACCAGCCAGTGGTTGATCGGGAAGGCGATGACAGCGCCCACGATCGTCGCGATGCTCATCCGGAACCAGAACTCCGGATTGATCGGATCCTCTGACCCCGGCCACGCGTGCGCCAGCAGCACCATCGTCGGGATCATTCCCGTCATGACCATGTTCATCGACACGGTCTCGGCGAAGAACGTCTTGCGCACCGCCTTGAAGTAGTCGCCGCCGTACATTCCCCGCATCATCAGCGCTTGGAAGATGAACAGACCGCAGACGAACCCGGCGGTGTACTCGATCAGGATGTCCCAGCCGTTCGCAAGGTGGAATGCGGGAACGACGGCGGCGGCGATCAAGATGCCGGTCGCGTCGCCCGCCACGCAGTGCATCTCGCTGTTGAGCCCCTGCTTCCAAGGTGCTTTGGTGTAGGCGTCGTGTGCGCCGGGGAACGGGCGGCGACAGGCCAGAAGATAGAAGACGAGTCCGATCGGACCGGTGTAGAGGGTGACGAGGATCCACGCCGCGCGCTGCACCCAGCTCGTCACGCCGTTGGTGATGCTGTCCCACACCACAAAGCTGAAGCTCGCCGCCGTCAGAGTGAACCACACCAGCATCGCGCCGTTCAGCATCGTCAGGGTTCCTCTTCGTCGTGATGTATTTCAGGCAAGTCTATGAAATCGGACATGATTGCTGGGAGAGTCGCGGAACTTGGTCAAGCGCCTCCTACCCTTGCCTCATGGAATCGCCGATCCCCGAGTACCTGCGAGCTGCCCTCGAGTCAGTCGAAGCCGACGACTCGGGTGCGGTCGCCGACTACATTCCCGAGCTCGCGTCCGCGGATCCGGATCAGCTCGCGGTGGCGGTGTCGACGGTGGACGGCTACATCTACGAGGTCGGCGACACCGAGACCGAGTTCAGCATCCAGTCGATCTCCAAACCTTTTGTGTACGCGCTGGCGCTGGCCGACCGCGGGTTCGACGAGGTGCTCGGCAAGATCGGCGTCGAACCGACGGGCGACGCCTTCAACGACATCTCCCTGGAAGAGGGCACCGGACGTCCCCGCAATCCGATGGTGAACGCGGGTGCGATCGCGACTCATACACTGGCCGGTCCGGACGGCGCGTCGGCGGAGCAGCGGGTCGAGCGGATCCTGGCGGGGTTGAGTGCGTTCGCGGGGCGTGAGCTGACCGTCGACGAGTCGGTCTACGAGTCAGAACTGTCGACCGCGTTTCGCAACCGCGCGTTGGCGAACCTGTTGCGCGCCAACGACATCATCGCCGACGACCCGGTGATTGCCGTTGCCGGTTACACGAGACAGTGCTCGGTCCTGGTCACCACGCGTGACCTCGCACTGATGGCGGCGACGCTGGCCAACGGCGGGGTGAACCCACAGTCCGGACGCCCGGTGGTGCCCGGCCCGGTGGTGCGGCAGGTGCTGAGCGTGATGTCGACCTGCGGCATGTACGACGGCGCCGGCGACTGGATGACGCGGGTCGGGATTCCGGCCAAGAGCGGCGTCGCCGGCGGGCTGATCGGGGCATTGCCCGGCGAAGTGGGGGTGGCCACCTTCTCGCCGCGACTCGACCGGCACGGCAACAGCGTGCGGGGCGTCGACCTGTTCACCCACTTCACCAACGACATGGATCTGCACATCATGGGTTCGGCGCCAGCAGCGTCGTCGACGATCCGGTCGGCAAGGATCGTCGGGTCCGGTGAAGACGCCGTCTCCGTGATCGGGTTGCAGGGCGCCATCCGCTTCTCCGGTGCCGAGCGCGTGGTGCGCGCGGTGACCGAGAATCCGCCGACCACGACGCGGGTGGTGCTCGAGTTGAGTCGGGTCAACGAACTCGACGAAGCCGCTTCCCGCATGTTCGAGAGCCTGATCCTCGAACTGACCAAAGCCGGGTACCGGGTATTCGCGGTGGATCCCGACGGTGTGCTCGATACCCGCGACGTGCAGGATTTGGTAACCCCGGTGGCCAGCATCGAGCAGTTGGTCTCACCGATTTAGATCTAGAGTCGAGGGCGTGACCATCACCGGAGACGGCCCCGTTCCGCCCGAGCGGCTCCTCGACTTCGTCGACGACGGGACCGCACTCATCTCGCCGATCTTCGCCGGCACTCCCGAGACGTTGATCGACGCACTCGAGGCGGGCCAGGCCGGGCTGTCCGGGGTGCGCGTGCACAGCATGGGTGAGTACCGCGAGTGTGCCTATATCCGCGGTGAGTTCGGCGACCGCTTGAGGCACGTCGACTACTACCTGGCGGGCGGAACGCGAGAGGCGTTCCGCAAAGGCCAGTGTGACCTGGTGCCCAACCACTTCTCCGAGATGCCGAGCCTGCTGCGTGCGATGCCGCGACAGAAGCTGGTGATCGCCGGCGCCTCGATGCCGGATGCGCACGGCTACTTCACCCTCGGCACGAATGCCGACTACTGCGCCGCCCTGATCGGCGAGGTGCCGTTCTTCCTCGAGGCGAACCATCAGATGCCGCGCACCCACGGAGAAAACGCGATCCATGTGAGCCAAGTGGCCGGCTGGACCGAGGTGGACCGGCCGCTGTTCACGCAGGAGTCCACGGCCGTCGAAGACCTTGATCCGCGGGATCGGGCGATTGCCGAACACATCGTCGACCGGATTCCAGACGGCGCGTGCATGCAGTTCGGGATCGGGTCGATCCCCGACGCAGTTGCCTCCCTGCTTCAGGGGCAACGTCGCGACCTCGGCGTGCACACCGAAGTGATCACCGACGGCCTGATGAAGCTCATCCGATCCGGCACCGCCACCGGGGTGCGCAAGACCAACCGGCGCGGACAGGCCGTTGCCACCTTCGCGCTCGGCTCGCGCGAGCTCTACGACTGGATCGACGACAATCCCGGCGTTGCGCTGCTGCCGGTGGACAAGACCAATGATCCACGGGTGGTCGGCACCGAACCGGGCATGATCTCGATCAACGCGACCACCGAGGTCGACTTGTACGGCCAAGCAGCAAGCGAGACGATTGCCGGGAAGTACTACTCGTCGTCGGGTGGTCAGGTCGATTTTGCCCGGGGCGTGCAGTACTCGGAGAACGGTCAAGGATTTCTCGTCACGAGGGCCACCACGAACAAGGGCATCAGCAAGATCACCGCCCGCCTGTCACCCGGCAGCGTGGTGACCACACATAAGAACACCACCGACAAGGTGGTGACCGAGTACGGCATCGCCGACCTGCGCGGTCGCTCGCTTCGCGAACGGGCGACGGCGTTGATCGCGATCGCAGCGCCCGAGCACCGCGACGAACTAGGCCGCCAGGCTCGGGAAATGGGACTGGCCTGATCGCAATCGCCGAGTTCGATAGCCTCCAAAGATGAGCGGGACGACATCGAATCAGACGACATCGAATCAGATGAAAGCCGTGGTCTGTCAGAACGGGAAGCTCGACGTCCGCGACGTCGCCAGGCCTGAGCCGGGCGAGGGGAACGTCCTACTGAAGGTCTTGCGCGCCGGGATCTGCGGCAGCGATCTGCACGCGCGGACCCACTGCGACGACACCGCCGACATCGCCACGGAGGTCGGGTACGACAATTTCATGCGCTCGGCCGACGCGGTGGTGATGGGCCACGAATTCGTCGGTGAAGTCGTCTCCTACGGCCCCGGCTGTCGCAAACGCTGGAAGCCGGGCACCCGGATCTGCGCGCTGCCGATCATCATGCACGGCGGCGACGTCGAGATGGTCGGGCTGGCGCAGCAGGCCCCAGGCGCGTTCGCCGAGTACATCGAGGTGAGTGAGGCGCTGGCCATGCCCGTGCCCGACGATGTGAGCGACGAGGACGCCGCGCTGACCGAGCCGCTGGCCGTCGCCCACCACGCGGTCCGTCGCAGCGGCATCGGCAAGCGCGACGTCGCCGTCGTCATCGGCTGCGGCCCCATCGGGCTGTCGGTGATCATGCTGCTCAAAGCTGCCGGGGTGAAGACCGTCGTCGCCAGTGACCTCTCGCAGGGCCGGCGCGCGCTGGCCGCCCGGTGCGGCGCAGACAAGGTGGTCGACCCGACGCAGGAGTCGCCCTATTCCGCCGTCAAGCAGCAGCAGAAGCACTTCACCGATGCCCCGGCGCTGTTTGGCGAGGCGTTCAAGGCGCTGAAGGCGTTGCAGACGATTCCGGGTGTGCCCTGGCGCCACATTGTCCGGCTTGCCTCGGACGCGGGGCTCACCCCCAGCGGCCCCGTGGTCTTCGAGTGCGTCGGCGTGCCCGGCATGATCGACTCGATCATCCGCGACTCGCCGCTGCGCTCGCTGGTCGTCGTGGTCGGTGTCTGCATGGAGGCCGACACCATCCGCCCGGCGCTGGCCATCAACAAGGAGATCGACCTGCGGTTCGTCTTCGGCTACAACCCGGACGAATTCGCCGAGATCCTGCACTTCATGCACAAGGGGACCATTGATCCGTCCGTGCTGATCACCGCAACCGTCGGACCCGACGGCATGGCATCGGCCTTCGACGGTCTGGGGAAAGCGGAGAAGCACGCGAAGGTTCTCTTCGATCCGTCGAGCGCGGTGTCAGAACTGTCCTGACCTCCGGGCGTACGATCACGCCCATGGACATTCTTGTAGGAATCATCGCGATAATTGTCGGCGCTCTGTTTTGTTTCCAGGGCATCGTCGCAATGCGACTGGTGATCGCCCTCTGGGGCCTGTTCGTCGGATTCAACTTCGGTGCCGGACTCGTCAGCGCGATCACCGGGGACGGCTTTCTCTCGACCGTCCTGGGCTGGGTCATCGGCATCATCTGCGCCCTGTTGTTCGGCCTCTTCGCCTACCTCTACTACGCCGTCGCCGTCGTTATCGCGATGGCGTCGGTCGGCTTCCTCATCGGCTCCGCGGTGATGGTCGCCCTGAACGTCTCCTGGAACTGGGTCATCATCCTCGTCGGCGTGATCGTCGGAGTTCTGCTGGCCGCGCTGGCGATAGCCGTGAACCTGCCGACCATCATCCTCATCGTCATCAGCGCCCTCGGTGGTGCCACGGCGATTGTCGGCGGTCTGATGTTCCTGTTCGGCCAACTCAACGTCAGCGAGTTCACGGTCGGCAGCGTCACCGCCACCATCGACGAGTCCTGGTGGTTGTGGGTGCTCTACATCGTGCTCGCGGTGCTCGGCATCGTCAGCCAGGCCCGCGAAGTGAGCAACGACCGCGATATGAGCGAGGAGTGGTGAGCTAAGCGGCTCCGTCGACCGCAGCTTCCAATTGCGCCAACCGGCGCGCGGGGCTGCCCCCTATCTCGACGACTCTGGCGTCGCCCGTGAGCTCGGGATCGTCGATGAGTTCGAGCAGTGCGTCGTTCATCGCCTCGCGCAACTCGAGATCCTCGTCAAGGCCGGCGGCCACGTCGTCGCGCGACGACAACGGGAGTACGACGAGGAGATCGGCCCCCGCCATCGCCTTCATGACCAGTTCCGTCCCGGCGTCGATGAGCCCCGACGAGGCTGTTGGCCGGCCTAGCGTCTCGAGCGCGACCAGGTAAGCCAAGAAGTCGAGCGGACCACGCTCGGCAATCGCATCGGCGTCGGCGTCGTCCAACCGCGCCGCAGCCAGCCGCAATTGCGTGAAGAACAGCCCGGCGTCGAGGTAGTCGTCTGCCCCGTCGAGCAGCTCGTACGGGTCGGGCAGCACGGTGTACTCCGGATGCGCCGACGCGAAGGCTTCGACGAGCGTCGTCTTGCCGCTGGCATGCGTCCCCGACACGACGATCCGCACCGTCAGCCGCCCGCCTCGCGCGCCAACGCGACCAGCGCATCGCCGTCGAGGCGCTGCACGGTCCACTCGTCCATGCCGACGGCGCCGATGCCGCGGTAGAAGCCAATGGCCGGGGTGTTCCAGTCGAGTACCGACCACTCGAAGCGGGCGCAGTCCCGCTCGACGGCCAACCGGGCCAGATGCACCATCAACGCTCGCCCGACTCCTCGTCGACGAGCCTCCTCGACGACGAACAGGTCCTCCAGATACAGCCCGCGCCGGCCCTCCCACGTCGAGAAGTTGTGGAAGAACAGCGCGAAACCGACGGGTGAGTCGTCGAGCTCGGCGATCACCACCTCGGCGCCGGGCTGCGGTCCGAACAACTGCTGAGCCAGCAAGTTCTCGGTCGCGACCACCGCGTCGGGCTCGTTCTCGTAGTCGGCCAGGCCGTGGATCAGCGTGAGGATCACCGGCACATCCGCGCGTGTTGCCGAGCGGATCACCGTCGAATCGCCCATGGGGCAAACGTACCCCGATGGTCACACCCCGGCCTCTATGTGGCTGAAACGCACCGTTTTGCCGGACTGGCGGCTATGTTTGCGGCGTCAAACTACCTTCGCGAAAGGAATCTTCCGTGTCTGAGTCACTCGCCCGCCGCGGGCTCGCCGAACTCTTCGGCACGTTCTGGCTGGTCTTCGGCGGCTGTGGTTCGGCGATCTTCGCCGCCAAGCAGATCACCGGCGACCCGCACGTCGGCGCGTTCAACATCGGGATCGGCTACCTGGGCGTGGCGCTGGCCTTCGGCCTCACCGTGCTCACCATGGTGTACGCCGTCGGGCACATCTCCGGTGGTCACTTCAACCCGGCCGTCACGATCGGTGCGGTGGTCGCAGGGCGCCTCCCGGCCAAGGACCTGATCCCCTACTGGATCGCCCAGGTCGTGGGTGGTCTCCTCGCCGGTCTGGCCCTGTGGGGCATCGCCAAGGGGCGTCCCGATTTCTACGCCACCGGCAACATGGCCGCCAACGGATTCGGTGCGCATTCGCCCGACGGATACGGCCTGGTCGCCGTGCTGATCGCGGAGATCCTGCTGACCGCGTTCTTCCTGATCGTCATCCTCGGCTCGACAGACAAGCGTGCCCCCGCCGGCTTCGCCGGTGTCGCGATCGGCCTGTCGCTCACGCTGATCCACCTCATCTCGATCCCGATCAGCAACACCTCGGTGAACCCGGCGCGCTCGACCGGCGTTGCGTTCTTCAACGGTGACGGCGCACCGGGACAGCTCTGGCTGTTCTGGCTCGCCCCCCTCGTCGGCGGCATCATCGGTGCAGTGGTCTACGTGCTGCTGTTCACTGACGAGAAGCTGAAGGTGGAGGCCTGATAGCGGCTTAGCGCCAGGTCCGCCCGAGGTGCGCTTGACGGCGCATTTCGGCGGCCCAACCCGGGGCACCCGGCTCCACGTCGACGATCGGCGGGGCGGGTGCCTCGGCCATTTTCTCGTAGGCGAGGCGCGCTCGGTGACCGTCGTCGACGATGATCTCGACCGACCCGGAATCCCGCAGGTCGTCGCGGGCGGCGATGAGGCGGTCGATGGTCTCGCTCAGCGTGTTGAGCAGGGCGATGCGGTTGGCCTCCAACATCGCGCGCTGCAATGCGGGCGCGGTGCCGGCGACGCGGGTGCCGTCGCGGAAACTGCCTGCGGCCAGCCGTAGCGCCAGCCCGCTCTCCCCGGCCCCGACCGCAGCGGTGGCGTTCGCGGTCAGGTGCGGCAGGTGGGAGATGGCAGCGACGGCCCGGTCGTGGGCGTCGTTGGCCGCTGGCACGACTTGCGCGCCGCAGTCCAGTGCCAGCGATGCGACCACCCGCCAAGCGTCGGGATCGGTGTCGTCGGCGGTGGCCACCATCCACATCGCCCCGTCGAAGAGGTCGGGGTCGGTCGCGGCCCAGCCGGACTGGCTGGTCCCGGCCATCGGGTGTCCGCCGACGTAGCGGGCGCCGGGGTGGTGGCGCGCGACGGCGTCGGCGACTGGTTCTTTCACGCTGACGACGTCGGTCAGCACACAGTCGGGGGCGAGATCGGCGACGACGGGCAGCAAGTCGTCCAAGGTGGTGACCGGTGTCGCGACGATGATGAGCGCATCGGATTGCGCCGCCCGGCGCAGCACTGCCTCGAGGTCGGTGGAGGCGTCGAAGCCGTCGGCGCGCGCCGCCGCGGCACCCGCGTCGGACCTGTTGTAGCCGAAGGCGGTCCGGCCGTCACGCGCGACCGCGCGCAGAATCGACCCGCCGATGAGGCCGAGCCCCAGCACGCAGATCGGCGGTCGCGATGCAGCAGTCACCGCACCAGCGTGTCACATTGTGCCGATGACTTGGGCAACCGCGCCCGAGGCGACTACGGTGGCGAGCATGGCTGCGAGCGGGAATGACTCCGACGGCGACCTCGACGGATTCGCCATTGCGGTCGTCCGTGAGGAGACCGCCTGGAAGGTGACCGCGCTAAAGCCCTCGGCGCTCACCGATCTCGCCGACGCCGAGCGTCAACTGCGCGACCTGCGCGCGGTGGGTGCGGTCTTCGGGCTCCTCGACGTCGACGACGAGTTCTTCGTCGTGCTCCGCCCGGCTCCTGGGGGTGCACGGCTCTTGCTCTCCGACGCCACTGCCGCCCTCGACTACGACGTCGCCGCCGACGCCCTCGAGGCGTTGAATATCGACGCGCCTGACCTCGATCCCGACGATCTCGACGACGTCGACCCGTGGGAGGAGGGCGACCTCGCCGTCCTCGCCGACTTGGGGCTGCCCGACGCGGTGATGAGCGTGATCGTCTCCGACACCGACCTCTACGCCGACGAGCAGGTCGGCATGATCGCCGCCCGCCTCGGCTTTGCCGACGATCTGGCCAAGGTCCTCGACTCGCTGGGCCACTAGGCCATGACGGTCCGCGACGACGAGCAGCTCATCCGGCTCGCGATCGGGGCCGCTGCCGATTCCGGACCTGACGACGTCCCCATCGGAGCCGTCGTCGTCGACCCGGAGGGATTCGTGATCGCCAGCGCCGGTAACAGGCGTGAGGCCGATGGCGATCCGTGCGCACATGCCGAAGTCCTTGCGCTGCGCGCCGCCGCCCGCGAGTTCGGCGACGGCTGGCGGCTGGGCGGATGCACGCTGGCGGTCACCGTCGAGCCGTGCACGATGTGCGCCGGCGCGATCGGGCTGGCGCGAATCGAGAAGGTCGTGTTCGGGGCGTGGGAGCCCAAGACGGGGGCCGTGGGGTCGTTGTGGGACGTGTTGCGCGATCCCCGGGTGTCGCATCGGCCACAGGTCCGCGGCGGCGTACTGGCCGAAGAATGCGCCGACCTGCTGAAACGCTTCTTTACGGGTCAACGGGACGTTTAGGCCGTATCCGGTCGAAATGTGGACTAGACCGGGCGGGCATGGCACATTTAGCGGGTCAGATCTGTACTAAGGACTTAAAGGAGCTACCAATGTCTGATGCCAGTGACAAGGTCACCGAGGCCGTCAACGCCGCCAAGGAGAAGCTGGGCGACCTGGCTGACACCGAGAAGGTCACCGACGCGGTCAACGCCGCCAAGGAGAAGCTCGGCGACCTGGCCAACAACGAGAAGGTTGCCGACGCCGTGAACCAGGCCAAGGAGAAGCTGGGCGACCTGACCGACAACGAGAAGGTTGCCGAGGTCGTCGAGGCTGCCAAGGGCAAGCTCGGTGAGCTCAAGGACAAGCTGACCGGCGGCGACAAGTAGCCCCAGCAGTACCTTGTGCCGCCAGCGGCACGCACCCTGTACCGCAGGTGACCATATCGATTTAGCGTCGACGGTTACCTGCGGTACAGTCTTTCGCGGTGGCGTGTCCGAGCGGCCGAAGGTGCAGCACTCGAAATGCTGTGTGCGGTAACCCCGTACCGGGGGTTCAAATCCCCCCGCCACCGCCGAGAAGTGCCCCCTATCTGTGCAGGTAGGGGGCACTTTCATGTTCGGGAGGTGCCCGTCTGGGCATCCGGTGGGCACATTTTGGGCACAGTTGCCAGCGACCGCGCCTGATCCAGGGCGATTCCGATGGCATCTAGGTCATCGTCGAACAGGTCCGAATACACGTCGAGAGTCATGGCCGCCGACGCGTGCCCGAGCATCCTTTGCAGTGCCTTCACGTTCACCCCGGCCGAGATCGCCAGCGACGCCGCGGTGTGTCGGAGGTCGTGCAACGTCACCGTTGGCACGCCGGACCGGATGACGGCGCGGTCGAACCATCCTCGTTCGCTCTTGGGCCGCAGGAGATAGCCGCCGTTGTCCCCGGCGAACACCAGCGCCCCCGGTGGGCGGCCGTCGATGAGCGCGCGCAGCTCGAAGACGAGGAACTCCGGTATCGCGGACACGCGCGCCTCACCTGACTTCGGTGTGCCGACGTGGTGGACCTGCTCGACCTGCACCGCGTTCTCGGCGACCTCGACGCGCTTGCGTACGAGGTCCAGGTGCTCGACGCGCAGCGCGATCGCTTCACCCCACCGAAGACCGGTGTATGCGAGGAACCGGATGAGCGTCGGATACTTCGCGGCGGCCGCGAGCGCCTCGACCTGGGAATGGTTGAGGTAGACGCGTCGCTTGGGTTGCTTGCGTGGCAGGTTCTCCGGTGTCCGAGCAGGGTTGGACGACAACCGGCGCGCCTTCACCGCAGCGTCCAGGAGGCCCGCGAGGACACCGTAGGCACGTAGGACGACGGTGGCGCCGGCGGCCTTCTTGGTCACCACGCGGTTGCCGTCCTGGTCGACGTCGACGACTTCGCGCCGCATCTCTGCTATCCATGCCTCGACCGCGCCGACGTCGATATCGGTCAGTCGCTTGCGCCCCCAATACGGCTTCACGTGCACGTGCCACGCCGTCGCGATCGACTTGTACGACGACGGTTTCAAGTCGATCTGTTTGCGGTCGAGCCACTCGTCTGCGAGCTGAGAGACCCTGATACGACCGAGCGTCGGCGACACGTAGGACCCGGAGAGCTTCTGAACCTCGACGGTCGCCGCGTACGCCTCGGCGTCGCGCTTCGTGGCAAACCCGCGCTTCTTGGTTTGCCGGTGGTCCGGCTTGCGGTACCGGACCATGTAGCGGGTTTCGCCGGTCTTGGTCGTGTACTTCTCAATCGTCGCCATCGCCACCACCGCCGTGCCGGTTCTTCGCCTGGTCCTCACGAATCCGCGTGTTGACCTCCACGAGTTCGCCGATGAAACCCGCCAGCCCCGCTTGAGCCTTCGACTGGGTTTCCGGGTCATCACCGAGGGACGCGAACAACTTCGCCATCAACGCCGTCGGTGTCTGCTGTGGGTCGACCCACCACTCATTGAGCGGGTCACCGGGCGGTGGATCAAGTCGCAGGTACGCCCATATGCGCGCAGCGGCCGTCTCGCCGAAGACGCTCGGCACCCTGTCGTCCCCGCTGTGCGCTTCGGGCATCAGCAGCAGATCCGGCGTCACGTCCAGAGCGACCGCAATCGCAAACAGGTCGTCGACGTCGACGCGGCGCGCGGTGTTCTCAATCTGGCTGATCGCCGAGGCGGACATCGTCCGCCCGTTCGTTGTCAGCTCCTCGGCTAGCGCTCGCATCGAGTACCCCCTGCGCTTTCGGTACCGGGTGACGTTCGCCGCGACGGTGCGTCCGACGTCGCCGATGTCGATGGGTCTAGTTGCCATGATCGGAACAATATCGCGAATCTTGCGCGATCTCCACGGCCTGTGATAAACCGTTATCACCGAAACAGATGTTTCGGAAAACAGAACACCGAAAGAGATGTAGAGAGATGCCAAGAGTTGAAGACGCGAAGCGGGCGGCTCAAGCGCCGCTGCTGCCCGCGATGGGAACGGCCGACGAGGTTGCCAAAGTGGTCCGCGTGACGACGGCCGCGCTGGCACAGGACCGGTACCTCGGTCGCGGCATCCCTTACGTGAAGCATGGCAAGCGCGTGCTCTACCGGTGGGACGACGTGCGCGCCTACCTCGACGCGAACCGCATCGACCCGGGAGCCGCGTAGTCATGCGCGGACGCGACCAGTTCGAACACCAGGACCTCGGCCTCGGTTATCCGCCGGCCGACGAGACCGAAGACCTACGCGCACCCGCGCAAGGGAATGCCCCCGGTGCTCATCCGACCAAGAACGACACCGAGGGCGACCACACCACCAACCACCAAAAGGAGCAGTAGATGCAACCCCAGCATATCGTCCGTACCCCGCTCGGCAATCCTGTCGAGTCAGTCCTCGGCTACCTCAACAGCAGGCACCCCGCCGCCCGTCAGAACGGCCGGTTCGCCGAGGTCCTCGTCGAGCTGCCCGACGGCACGTTCACCTTCGAAGTCCTGCCCGTATCGGCACTGTCGATTGAGGTGACCCGATGAGCCACCAGTCGCGCCTGTCCTGCGAGCATTGTGGCGACGAGGCCACCGTCGTCGACGACGACGGAGACTTCTTCATGGAGCAGCTCGACGAGTGGAACGAGCAGCACGCCCAGTGCGCCGAGCCCGAGTCTGAGGACACCTTCGACCTTCACGGTTGGTGCGCCTACTGGTGTGCTCTCGCCCTCGACGGGACCGTTCCCCACAACGGCGCGACTGTCGCCGAGCACGGCAACTACTGCGCCGGACCGAACTACTTCGTCGACGGCCAGACCGCCGACGGCACTCCGGGTTGGTTCAACGTCTCACCGGTTCAGCGTTACCTGCACGGCACCGTCACGCGCGCCGAGTCGGCCCTACGGGAATCCCAACGCCACGCCGTGGGCCTGTCCTGGACCGACCCCGTCGACCCCGACCTCATCCTCTCCGCAGCCACAGCACGCGAACTCGGAGTGTTCCTGATCCGATGCGCCGACATCGCACTCGGCCTCGACCGCCCCGCTCGGCGGATCAACCGGCCAGGCGGTGCGTAGTGGACGAGAGGACACAACACGTCGCCACTCTTCTACAGACAGCGCGACACAAGATCGGCCGGGCTCTGCGAGACCTCGACGAGTACGGCGCCGCCCTGGACTTGCTGCTACTCGCCCAGGCCGCCGAGCACCTGGCCGAGGCAGTCGACGAGGCTGACCACCGACACGAGATCCGCCGAGGTCCCGAATGACGGCGCGGGAATGCGGTGTGTGCGGGCGGCCGATGCTGTGCGAACAGCCCCAAAGGCATCTGGTCTGTTCCCCGGTGTGCCCGTCGTGCTGGGTACCGATCCTCGTCGGCGACCAGTGCGGCCGTTGCCCGACGTCGGTACCGCGTCTCGGCGTGCCCCGACCCGGCCCCAAGCCCAGCCGCAGGACGGGAGGTGCCCGCAGGTGAGTCAACCGGCCTACGCCACCGCCCTCGACGGTCTCCTCGGCACCCTGGAACGCCTGGAACGTCACGGCACCCCGCCCGTCCTCGGCACCCCGACATGGCGCGAACTGCCCGACGGTCATCCGCTGCGCGCCGCCGCGATCCTCAGAGCCGCTTTGCTGTGGTGCTTCGAGCACGACCTTGCCGACGACCACACCGAGCGCATGAAGACGGCCGCGCTCGACGTCGTCGACGGTACCGACTGGGCGGCCGCAGCCAACAGCATCCGCCGGCGTGACGAAGCGATCAAGAGTGGCGCTCGCATCGAAAGGAGGTCCGCGTGAGCGAACCCGACCACCAGATCACCCCGGCCGATGTCGCCGCGAACACCAAACCCAAACCACCCCGGCAACGCCAACGCACCCGCGCAGGCAAATCGAATACGCCGAGTCTGGCAGCGGTGGCCGAGCCGGTGCCGAGGCCCGGCCCGGAGCTGATGCGCGACCTCAAGGCCACCATTGCCCGGTACTGCGTCCTGCCGACCGAGTCCGCGCTCATCGCCGTGACCCTGTATGCGGCCTACACCCACCTGTCAGACAGCTTCGACTACGCGCCGCGCATGGTGGTGCGATCGGCGATGAAACGCTCCGGTAAGTCCCGGCTCCTCGAAGTCCTCGCCGAGCTGGTCCACCAGCCATTGCAAACGATCAACGCGACGGTGCCCTACATCTTCCGCAGCCTGTCCGACCAGGACCCGCCCACGCTGATCTTCGACGAGGCCGACACCGTGTTCGGCACCAAGGCCAAGGCCGAGGCGAACGAGGACTTGCGCGGCCTGCTCAACGCCGGATTCCGCCGCGGGCAGACCGTGGGCCGCACCGTCGGCCCGATGCACACCCCGCAACAGTTCCCGACGTTCGCCCCGGCGGTCCTGGCCGGTATCGGCCGCATGCCCGACACCATTGAGGACCGCGCCGTGGTCATCGTGATGAAGCGCCGCAAGCCCACCGAGACCGTTGAACAGTTCCGGTTCGGCCGCGACGTGCCGATCCTGCACGAGCTGCGCGCCGAGCTCGCCCGGTGGGCCGAGACCATCACCCCGGGCATACCCGAGGACCTACCCGTCTACGACCGCGAGGCAGACACCTGGGAGCCGCTGATCGCGGTCGCCGACGCCGCCGGCGGCCACTGGCCGCAGCTTGCGCGCATGGCGTGCAAGGTGATGTGTGGTGCGGCTGGCGACGACGACGCCGACCAGCTCCCCACGATGCTGCTGGCCGACATCAAGGAAGTGTTCGACGAACGCATGCACGGGACGACGTTCCTCGCGTCCAACGTGCTGTGCGACGAGCTGCGCAAGATCGACGACGCCCCGTGGTCGTCGATGGAACTGAACCCGACCAAGCTCGGAATGAAGCTCGGAGACCACCGCATCCGATCGCGCCGTCGGCCCGAGGGGGACCGCAAGCGCGGCTACTTCCGCGAGGACTTCATCGACGTGTGGGAGCGCCATCTACCCGCGCGAGGCGACGATGCCTAGCCGTAAGGGTGTCCAAGGGTGTCCAGGGTGTCCCGTTCGCAGGTCAGAGCACACGTCCACCCTGAAAAGCGAGGGCGTCCCAAAGGTGTCCCGTCCACCCCTGGGACACCCTGGGACACCCTTACCGAATCGGCCAAAAACATGCCCTGACCAGGCAACGGGACACCCTGGACACCCTTGGACACCCTTACGGACAGAAACGGTAGCGAGAATGACCGAACCGACCCTTGAGACGCGGCGTCTGCGCCACGGTTGCACCGCTGTCTACCTTCCACGAGATCCCCGCAGAGTGTCTGTCGAGCGTCTCGGCGCCACCCACCTGTTCCGCGTCCTGCGCGGCGCCCTGCACCTCGTCGACAGCGGCACCGAGGCCGCGTCGTGACCGCCACCCAACCGCGCCCCGAACCCGACGTCGTCGAGCTCCTCGCCCGCATCCTGCGCGACGGTGCGGATCTCGCTGGCGCCGAATGCATCGGCAACCCAGATCCGTTCGATCCACCCGGCCCCGTCGAACCCCTCGACGACGTCGAATACCGGCACCGCGCCGCGGCTGCGATCTGTGCGCGTTGCCCAGTCCTGGACCGCTGCACCGACTGGGCACAGTCGCAACCGGCCGACGGCATGGTCCGCGCCGGCCACCTACCCATCACACCCCGCCCCCCAGGACGCCCCCGAAAGGACACCGCCGCATGAACAACCCGACGTTCGACGACGACCACGAGTTCAACGACTACGAAACCAACTGGCTCAATTGGGCCGCGCAAACGATGCTCGAACGCGACTGGCATGGCACCGCCCGCGACGCCCGGTTCCTGTCGATGCTGGCCGAACGCTACCGCCTCGAAGACGAGGCTGACCCGGAGCGGTCCGCCGCAAACTTGGCCAAGACGCGCCGCCGAATCCGCATCGAACGCGCCGTCGTCGGCTGCCTGATCCACGGCCGCGCCGGATACCAAATCGGATTCACCGACGCATTCGTCGGACTCCTACCTGTCGTCGACAACGTCACGGTAAGCGAATTGTCCGGCCCGCTGTTCTGGGCATTGAGCCAACCCTCAGACCGGCTACGCGACTACCTGACCATCACCTACGCGCTCGCCGAGTCCGACCAGGAGCAGACAGACCGCATCCGAGACCGTGACCGTCGTGAGGATGAGCAGTGAAAACCGCAGCGGTCAACGGAGTGCTCCTCGACGAGGCCGACACACGTCTAGTCGTCGACGTCCTCGGCTACCTCGGCCGGGTCGCCACCGAGAACGGCCGCCGCCCGACACCGAAGGTTGAGGCCCTGCGCCGACGCCTGCAATCCGCGTACGCGTCTGTTTCGGCCCGCACTGTTTCTGACGGCGCGAGCCTCAGCGGCCCGACGCGTCCCCGACTGTTGCCTGAAGGGTATGAACTCGTCGACACGGCCCAGGCCGCACGGCTCCTCGGCACCACCGCGGACACGGTCCGGTATCACGCTCGCCGCGGATCTCTACCGGCTCAGCGTGCCGGTGGGCGGTGGCTACTTGACGCGGCAGCCGTCGCAGCTATCGCCGAACAACGCGCCCGCCGATAGCTGGTACCGCTTCGCCGCCACCACCACCACCACCGGCGCCGAGGTGTTCATCTACGACGCCATCAGCGGCCGCACCAGCGTCGCAAGCTTCATCGCCGAACTGGCCGCCCTCGACGGCGCCCCCGTCACCGTCCGAATCAACTCCGGTGGTGGCGACGTATACAGCGCCATCGCCATCGCCAACGCAATCCGCCGCCACCCTGGCCGCACCACCGTCGTCGTCGACGGCCTCGCCGCCAGCGCCGCCAGCTTCATCGCCGTCTGTGCAGATCAAACCCTCATCGCACCCAACGCCGAGCTCATGATCCACGACGCCGCGGTCCTGGACACCAGCGGCAACCCCGCCGAGCTGCGCGACCTCGCCGACGACCTCGACCGCATCAGCGACAACATCGCCAGCATGTACGCCGCGAAGGCCGGCGGCAGCGTCGAATCGTGGCGCAAGCTCATGCGCACCGAAACGTGGTACACCGCCGAACAGGCCGTCACAGCCGGACTGGCCGACCGAATCCTCACCGAGGACCGCCCCGCCGCGATCCGCGGCAACAACCTGCGCATCGTCGCCGCCGCGCGCCGCGCACGCACCCACCGAAAGTAGGTATCCCGTCATGTCCGTTATTCCACAGGCCCGCGTCTACGCCCCCGGCGCCGACGTCACATGCACCGCAACCGCCGCGATCACCGCCCGCCGCTTCGTCGGCGTCTCCGGTAACCGCTCCGCCCGCGGGAACATCGCCGTTGCCACCGCCACCGCCGCCGCGCGCGCGTTCGGAGTCGCCCGCAACGACGCCGCCACAGGTGAACTCGTCGGCATCGTCCGCGTCACCGCCGGAGGCACCATCGCCGCCGGTGCCGACGTCGAAGTCGGCGCTGACGGCAAAGCCGTGACCAAGGCCAGCGGCATCCCCGTCGGCTACGCCGTCACCGGCGCCACCAACAACGCCGTCGTCGAGCTCGCCCTCTTCTAAGCCCGAAAGGAACCCCACCATGACCAGCTCACTCGTTCCCAAGCTCGACGGCCGCAACCTGACCGTCGACGTCGCCCTCAAACAGCCCACGATCATCCGCGACCGTATCGCCCGACTCGCCGACGATCAGATCCTGTTGCCTCACCTGTTCCACGGCCTCGGCAAGCCCGTCGAAGGCGGAGGCCTGTTGTACACCGTCACCAAGAATGAAGACCTGTACACCAGCGACGTTGAGACCCGAGCCCCCGGCGACGAATACAAGGTCGTCGAAGGCACCGACCCCGAAGTCCGCAAAGCCGATTTGGCCGATTGGGGCGGCAAATTCCAGGTCTTCGACGAGGCCCGCCGCCGCAACGATGTCGACGCCGTCGACCAGCAGACCACCCAACTCGCCAACACGATCACCCGCCGCCTGGACAAAGCCGTTGTCGACGCCATCAACGCCGCAGTCACCGGCGACAACATCGTCCCCGGCAACGACTGGACCGCCCTACAATTCGCCGACGGCGCCGAAGACGTCACCCCCACCAGCGAACGGCCCACCGCCGACTTTTCCGCCGCCCAACTCGCCGCCGACCTCCAACAGCTCGGCGTCCGCCACGACCTACTCCTCGTCGGCGCCGAAGCAGCCCACCACCTACGCGTCGCCTACGCCGAGAAACTCGCCGGGATGCTCGACTCCGCCGGACTCAAACTCGTCGTCAACCCGCAAATCCCCACCGGGCAAGCATGGGTCGCCAAGGCCGGAGAGGTCGGCGTCGTCGGTTTCGAACAACCCCTGACCGTCATCACCTGGCGCGACGAAGCCACCCGCTCCACATGGGTGCAGTGCTACGTCGTCCCGGCCGTGGCCGTCAACCGACCCCACGCCATGAAGAAACTCACCGGCCTGGCCGGCTAACCCGAAAGGACACACCGACATGGCACTCACACTCGAGTTCGACGACACCCAACAAGGCGCCCTGTTCGACCTGCTGGGCATCCCCACCGGCACCGACGTCACCGTCGACGCCCTCCTCGAAGTCCTCGCCGACGCCCTCGACCACGACGACCAGGACGAACCGCAGCCGTCGAACGTCGCCGCCATCGCCAACCGCCTCGGAATGGACGTCATCGACTCCGACAGCCTCGCAGCACTACGCCGCGACGCCGACGAAGGCCGCCGACTCGCCGCCGAAGCCGCCCGCACCAAAGTCGAGACCCTCGTCGACAACGCCATCCGCCGCGGCAAGATCACCCCCGCCCGCCGTAAACACTGGGTCACTCTCATCACCAACGACGCCGCCCTCGGCGACACCCTCAACGCCATCCCCGACGAAACCGCCATCCCCCTCACCGAAATTGGCCACGGCATCGACGACGACGGCGACGACCTCACCCAACCCGCACCCTGGTTCCGATAGAAACCTCGGCGTCAAACACACCCAGCCGCGCAGGATGTCTGGCACAGCCAGGCGGCACGGGAACGCATGGCGGCATCACCACGGAGGCCACAACATTGAGAGGTCTCCCAGTGCCGACCAGCGCCGAACCGCAGAGCCCGCGACCCGCTCCAGGTCGCGGGCTCTCGCAACGGCACCCCGAAAATATTCGGGCACCGGCCCCACCTGACTGCGCCGGTAGCCAGGAAATTTTTTTCGGGAGCGGCTGTGGTGGGCGGGATTTGTTCGGGTTGACCCTGGGAATGCCCTGTTGCGGTGCTCATCACCGCCGCCGCGCATCGTGTTCGACGACCTGCTCGGCATCACCAGCAATCCGCTGCCCGTCGGGCATTTCGAGCGCATCGATGGACGACGGCAAATCGTCTGAGTTCAGACGATTTAGGTTCCGGCCGATCGACATCAGGTAGCGCGCCCGCGACTCACTGATCCCGACCTCGGCCAGCATGGGCAGCCACTCGCCGTGCGCGACATCGGTCTTCGCGGTTGCGGGTACGCGGTATCGTGGGCAACACATGGCGTGGCAGCGGTAGGGGAGTGACCCCGATCCGCAGTAAGACCAATCATCCGATCCGATTTTCAGGAGATCCGTCATGACTGTTTCGATTCCGTCCATCCGTCGGTGCGCTGCGAAGTGTGGTCTTCGTCTGCACAAGTCGAGTCGCTGGGACCTCGGCCCGTTCTATCTGGTCGATGCGCAGACGGCCGGTGTTGTTGCGAGTGGCCTCGACGAGGACCAGGCTGCCGAGGCCGTGGGCACATATTGGGCACACTTGGCCCGAATTTGAGGTGATCTAGGGTGATGCGTGGTCACCTATCTGCGCTGGTCAACCCACATTTCCGGCTCTGACCAGCGGGGCGGAATAGAGTTCAAATCCCCCCGCCACCGCCAAACTCCCCCGTCTCTGTCGGCGCCGGTTGAATCCTGAGCAGCCTGCTCCGGAGGAAAAGTGAGCAGGTTTACGGGGTTGAGTCTGCCTGACGATCGGCTTCTACGGAGGGCAGTGTGTCGATTGCGGTGTGTTTGATGCGA
>WBZU01000060.1_pt1 | contig 126631 bp, 118 predicted proteins | sample 5204311 | NCBI WGS metagenome assembly WBZU01 (sample SAMN12344359, study PRJNA552823) | activated sludge metagenome | biome: Activated sludge suspended growth; feature: Nitrification reactor; material: Wastewater; isolation source: activated sludge from nitrification reactor of wastewater...
AGGCGCGCAGGTTCGCGTTGGCGGGTCGGCGGGCGTGTTCTCGTGTGTTTCAGCCACCGGTTCGGTGGTTCAGGCGCGCAGGTTTGCGTTGGCGGGTCGGCGGGCGTGTTCTCGTGTGTTTCAGCCACCGGTTCGGTGGTTCAGGCGCGCAGGTTCGCGTTGGCGGGTCGGCGGGCGTGTTCTCGTGTGTTTCAGCCACCGGTTCGGTGGTTCAGGCGCGCAGGTTTGCGTTGGCGGGTCGGCGGGCGTGTTCTCGTGCGTTTCAGCCACCGATTCGGTGGCTCAGGCGCAAGAGGTTCGCCGAACCGCAACGGCGCGGCGGTCGGACCGCCAGGCGCCGGTGCCCGGTTGCCGCGGCGCCGGGCTGCCGCGGCGCCCGGGCCGGCCCCTGGGAGCGCCATTCTCGCGGGCCACGCTCGCCCGCCCGCGTCCGGACCGGTCGCCGCCCGCGCCCAGACACCCGCGGCCCGCGCCCAAACGGCCCACGCCCGCGCCCAAACGGCCCACGCCCGCGAACAAACGGCCCACGCCCGCGCCCAGACACCCCGCCGCTCGCGCCCAGATGGCCCACACCTGCGCCCGAACAGCTCGCCACCCGCGCCCGAACAGGCCGGGAACGCCCAGACCCCGACGCCCGCGACAGCGAGCGCTCCGGCCAGCCGCCCGCTACCGCCGGCGCCTGGGCGGCAGCTCGTAGGCCCGGGCCGGCAGGCCGGCCGACCAGGGCCCGGTCACGGCGGCGCCCGAGGCTGCGCGGGCCCGGCGCTTGGCCGCCGGCTTCTTGTCCCAGGCGACCGGAAGCGGCGTCTGATCGATGAGGGCCGGCCACGTCGTGCCGTCCAGGACGCCTGTCGGGCTGAGGCCCTCCGCGGCCTGGAACGCCTTCACGGCCGCCACGGTGACGGTCCCGTAGAGCCCGGTCACGGCGCTCGCCGGGGCCTTGCCGGCGCCGGCCAGGAGCTGCTGGGCCCACACGACCTGGTCGCCCTTGGAGCCGCGGCGCAGGCGCGGGTAGGCCTCGGCAGCGGTGAACGTCGGCGCGGTCACGGTGGCGGCAAGGGCGCTCCAGCCGCTGCGGATCGTCGACTGCCAGTCCCACCAGCTCAGGCCGGCGGCTCCATAGGCGCGCCCGAGGGTGCGAAAGCGCTTGATCTGCGCCGGCGGCGCGGACATGTAGGTCTGGCCGAGGGGCAGGATCGGCCGCTTGTAGATCTCGCTCTCGCGGTAGGTGTGCGCGTAGACCTGGTCGACGGTCGTCCCAATCGCCCGCCAGTACATCTGGGGCAGGTTGTACGACGCGGCGCCGGGGGCGAGGAACACCGAGTACGGGAACGACGGATGGAAGTCGACGTAGGGGAACGGGGCAAGCCCGACCGGGAAGGTGGCGCCGACGCGCTTGCGCAGCTCGCGCACGTACGTCGAGGCCTGGGCGTAGCGGCCCTCGAACTCGGTCTCGGCGTCGATGACGAAGCAGTCGGCGCCCGCCGTCTTCGCCCACGCGCTCGCGATCGCCTCGGCCTTCGGGCTCGCGCCGTACACGTAGTGCCAGCCGCAGACCTTGAGGCCCCGGGCGTGGAACGCCTGGACCATCTGCGGGGAGAACTGCTGCCAGCGCCCGGTGCCGTCGGCGCTCTTGATGAAGAGCGTGCGGACCCCTGCCCTGCGGGCCTGGGCCGTGATCGCGTCGACGTTGCCGCCGTTGGCCTTCGGGATCTGCCAGATCCACATCCCGTTGCCGCGGAACGGCGCCGCGATCGTGCCGTCGCCGCCGCCCGGGGGAGCTGTCGGCGTGGGGACGGTCGCGCCCGGCACGGGGTCGACCGGGATGATCCCGCCGGTGGCGGCGCTGGCGGGCCCGGCGAGGGCGGCGCAGGCGGCGGCAGCCGCCGCACAGGCGGCGAGCGGGCGGGCGGTGCGGTGCGGCACGGGCAGCGGCATGGTCATCCTCTCAGTGCCTACGAGGTGAGCTGACGGGCTCGCGCGGGATGTGCACGTCGGCAGCGGACGCAGGCCCTTGCCGATTCGCCCCCGGCCCGCGAAGTCCTCGCGGGCCAACGGTTCCCCCGTTTCGCGGCCGCGCGAAGCGGCTGCAAACTCGGCGATTCGCTTGTTGTGGAGTGATAACAGGTCCGGGGCGCCGAGGTTGCGCTTCAGCCTGCGGCGAGGGTGCCCGCCTGCCACACTCGGCGCGATGGAGCCGCTGGGCCTGGACGAGCACCTCTCCCACCCGACGGGGTGGCGCCGCGAGCTGCGCGGCGCCCGGTCGGGGGCGGCGGGCGGCGCGGGCTGCGGTGACGTCGTGCGGATCGATCTCGCGGTCGACGGCGCGACGGTGGCCGGGGCGGCCTTCGATGCGGGCGGCTGCGGGACGACGGTGGCCGCCGGCAGCGCCGCCTGCCACCTCGCCGCTGGCCGGACGCTGCTCGGGGCCGCCCGCCTCGGGGCGGCCGACATCGCCGCCGAGCTCGGCGGGCTGAGCCCGGGCAAGCTCCACGCCGCCGAGCTGGCCGCCGACGCGCTGCACCTGGCTCTCGGCGAGGCCGCGCGGCACGACGCCCAGGCCGGCGCCGTGCCCGGCCGCGTCCTCGTGGCGATGAGCGGGGGCGTGGACAGCGCCGCGGCGGCGCTGCTCACCGCGCGGGCCGGCGGCGAGCCGGTGGCGGTGACGCTGGAGCTCTGGGCCGATCCCGAGAACGATGCGCAGCGAAGCTGCTGCTCGGCCGTGGCCGTGCGGCGCGCCCGCGCGCTCGCGCACGGCATGGGCCTCCCGCACCTGACGCTCGACCTGCGCGCCGAGTTCCGGGCCGGGGTGGTGGACCCGTGGCTCGCCGGCCACGCGGCTGGCGCGACGCCGAACCCGTGCGTCGCCTGCAACGGCCGCGTCCGGATCGACGCGATGCTCGACCTCGCGGAGCGGCTCGGTGCGCCGGCGCTGGCCACCGGCCACTACGCGCGCGTCCACGACGACGGGCAGGGCCCGCTCCTGCGCGCGGCCGCCGATCCTGCCAAGGACCAGTCCTACGTGCTCGCGGCGCTGCGCCCGTCCGGGGTGGCACGGATGCAGTTCCCCCTCGGCGACCTCGAAAAGCCCGAGGTGCGGGCGCTGGCCGCCGACGCCGGCCTGCCCGTGGCGGATGCGCCCGAATCCCAGGACCTCTGCTTCCTGGCCGGGACCGGGCGCGCGGCGTTCCTGTCCCGCCACGGCGGCCTGGACGAGCGGCCGGGGGAGATCGTCGACGCCGAGGGGCGCGTCCTGGGCGAGCACGGCGGCCACCACGGCTTCACGGTCGGCCAGCGCCGCGGCCTGGGCCTCGGGGGCGGCTCGCCGCGCTACGTGCTGGCCACCGACGCCGCCGCCAATCGCGTCACGGTCGGGCCGCGGGCATCGCTTGCGACCCGCACTGTGCGCTTGCAGGACGCGGTGCTGCACCGCGACGCCGCGCGGGCGGGCGCGATCCAGCTGCGCGCCCACGGGCCGCGGATCCCGGCGGCGGTCGCCGGGCAGCCGGCGCCCGGGGCCCACGGCGAGTTCGACGTGGCGCTGGCGGAGCCGGCGGTGCGGCCGGCCCCCGGCCAGGCCGGGGTGCTCTACGACGGCGAGCTGGTCATCGGCCACGGGACGGCCGCGCCAGCCCGGGTCCGCGAGCCGGCGGCAGCCGCCGGCTGATTCACGCCGGACGCCCGGCCCCGGTCATGGGCGAACGGTGTACCGCAGCGTCCCGGTGTCGCAGGGGGCCTTCTTGACGACGATGACGAACTTTCCGGCCCGGACGGTGGCCTTCAGCGTCTGAGGTGCCCGGAACCGGATCGTCCCCTTCGTGAGCGTGCCCTTCCACGTCAGGGTGCCGAGGGCCTTCGGGGTCCGGAACACGTCCTGATAGGCCTTGCCGACGAAGTCGATCTTCCCGCTCTTGAGCGGCACGCGCTTGGGGACCAGAGCCAGGTTCGACAGATTGCACTTGAAGTTGCTCGGGGCGAAGATGTACGCGCCGCCGGACGGGACGAGCGCGCCGGCCTTGACCTTGAGGGTCGCCTCGCCTTCGCCGTTGCCGACCCAGATCGAGGCCGCGGCCACGGACGGGGCGGCCGCGGCGGCCGCCAGCGCCGCGATGGACAGGGTGAGCTTCGTGCTCCGCTGCATGCCGTCCGTCCTCTCCTCCGGGAATGCGTCGGCACGAAGGTAGCCCGGCGGTCCGGGCGCTGTCAACGCGCCAGGCCGGGCGACGAGGCGTTCGTAGACTCGCCTCCCGTGCTCCGCCCGCTGCGCCACCGCGACTTCGCCTTGCTCTTCACCGGCACCGCCGTGTCGATGTTCGGCGACGGCCTCTTCCTCGTGGCCATCGCCTGGCAGGCCTACGACCTGGAGAACTCGCCGTCGACGCTCGCCGTCGTCGGCGTGGCGTGGAGCCTGCCGCTCGTGGTGTTCCTCCTCGCGGGCGGCGTGATCGCCGACGCGTATGAGCGGCGGCGGATCCTCATCGTCTCGGACGTCATGCGCGGCGCCGCGAGCGTCTCGATCGGCGTGCTGTCCGTGACTGGCGCGCTCACGCTCGGGCTGCTGCTGCCGCTCGTGGCCCTCTACGGCGTGGGCGAGGCGCTCTACCGCCCGGCCTTCACCGCGATCATGCCGATGCTCGTCCCGGCACCCAGCCTCGTCGAGGCCAACGCGCTGAAGGAGTTCGCCGAGCCGGCCGCGATGCAGATCGCCGGGCCCGCCGTCGGCGGCGTGATCATCGCGGCCGCTGGCGGGGCCGGCTGGGCGTTCGTCGCCGACGCGGCCACGTTCCTCGTGTCGATCGCGGCCGTGCTCTTCATCCGCCGCCTGCCGGCCGCCGGCGCGCCGCCGACGGTGCGCGCCGCAGTGGCCGACCTGCGCGAAGGGCTGCGCTACGTGCGCGCCCGCTCGTGGCTGTGGGGCACCCTGCTGGGCGCGTCCCTGGCGGTGTTCTCCTTCGACGGGCCGCTCGAGGTGCTGCTCCCGTACGTCGTGCGCAACGAGTTCGCCGGCGGCGGGGCGCTGCTCGGCGCGATCTTCGCCGCCGGCGGAGCGGGAGCGCTCGCCGCCGCGATCGTGATCGGCACCCGCGGGATGCCGGGCCGGCCGATCACGTTCATGCTCGGCTCCTGGGCGGTGGCCACGGCGGCGCTCTCCGGGATCGCCCTCGCCACCGCGGCGTGGCAGCTCTTCGTGGTGATCGCCATCGTGTTCGGCGGCCTGACGGCCGGGGTGATCGTGTGGAACACCCTGATCCAGACGCGGGTCCCCGGGGAGATGCTCGGACGGGTCTCGTCGCTGGACTGGATGATTTCCGTCGGCCTCGTCCCGATCTCGTACGCGATCACCGGCCCGCTGGCCGAGCTGGCCGGCATCGACTCCACGCTCATCGGGGCGGCCGTCCTCGCGCCGCTGGCGATCGTCGCGGTCCTCGGGCTCGTGCCCGGGATCCGGGAGCCGGACCGCGCCCCGGCGCCGGCCGTAGACTCACCGTCCGCATGACCTCCGACGAGATTCGCGACACCTTCACCGACTTCTTCGTCGCCCGTGACCACCGGCGGCTCGCCTCGGCGCCGCTCGTGCCGGCGACCTTCGACCCGTCCGTGCTGCTCACGACCGCCGGGATGCACCCGCTCAAGCCGTACTTCCAGGGGCTCGAGACGCCGCCCCACCGGCGGCTGACCACCTGCCAGAAGTGCTTTCGCACCACCGACATCGAGAACGTCGGCAACACGGCCCGGCACCTCACGTTCTTCGAGATGCTCGGGAACTTCTCGATCGGCGACTACTTCAAGGCCGGGGCGGTGGAGTTCGCCTGGGAGCTGTCGACCCAGGGCTTCGGGTTCGACCCCGCCGACGTCTGGGTGACGGTCCACCGCGGGGACGAGGCGCTCGGCCTCGGCCCCGACGAGGAGGCGATCGAGGCCTGGCGCGCGGTCGGGGTCCCGGAGGACCGGATCGTCCGCCTCGGCAACGAGGACAACTTCTGGCAGGCCGGGCCGGTCGGGCCGTGCGGCCCGTGCTCGGAGCTCTACCTCGACCGCGGCCCCGAGTTCGGCGGGCCCGACGACCGCCCCGGCGACGACACGGAGCGCTTCCTGGAGTTCTGGAACCTCGTCTTCATGCAGTTCGACCAGGACCCCCCGGGCACGCTCACGCCGCTGCCGGCCAAGAACATCGACACCGGCCTGGGCCTGAACCGGATGGCGGCGATCCTCCAGGACGTCCCGTCGGTCTTCGAGACCGACCAGTTCGCTCCGCTCATCGCGCTGGGGGAGGAGCTGTCCGGCCGGCGCTCCGGGGCCGACTTCGCCACAACCCGGGCGCTGCGGATCCTCGCCGACCACAGCCGCGCGATGACGTTCCTGGTCGCCGACGGCGTGGTGCCGTCCAACGAGGAGCGCGGCTACATCCTGCGCCGCCTCATGCGCCGCGCGATCCAGCAGGGCCGCGTGCTCGGGCTCGAGCCGGGGTACCTGCCGAAGTACGCCGACCGCGTCACCGAGACCATGGGGGCGGCCTATCCCGAGCTCGGCGAGCAGCGCGACGCGATCCAGACGTGGCTGGCCAGCGAGGAGGAGGGGTTCGGCCAGACGCTCGAGCACGGCTCGCGCCTGCTCGAGGACCTCGTCGCACGGGCGAAGGACGCCGGCGCGACGTCGATCGCCGCCGCCGACGCCTTCAAGCTCCACGACACGCACGGCTTCCCGTTCGAGCTCACCCGCGAGCTGCTGGCGGAGGAGGGGCTCGACGTCGACGCGGCCGGGTTCGAGGCCCTCATGGAGGCGCAGCGGGCCCGGGCGCGGGCCGGCTCGCACGCCGCGGACGTCGACCACGCCCGCGAGCGGGTCCAGGCCTTCGCGCACGCGGCCCCGTTCACATCGGAGTTCACGGGCTACGCGACGGTCGAGCAGGACACGACGGTCGGGGCCGTGCAGGACGACGGCGGGCGGCTGCTGGTCAAGCTGGCCGAGTCCCCGTTCTATCCCGCCGGCGGAGGCCAGGTGTCGGACCAGGGCGAGCTCGTCGCCGCCGACGGCGCCGCCCGCGCGCGGGTCGCCGAGGTCTTCCGCCTCGGGGACGACCAGGCCGTGGCGCTCGAGGTGCTCGAAGGCTCGCTGGCGCCGGGCGAGCGCGTGACCGCCAAGGTCGACGCCCGCGCGCGGCGCGCGACCGCCTGCAACCACACCGCCACCCACCTCCTGCACGCGGCGCTGCGCGACCGCCTGGGGCACCACGTGCGCCAGGCCGGCAGCTACGTCGGGCCGGACAAGCTGCGCTTCGACTTCACCCATGGCCAGGCGCTCAGCCCGGAGGAGCTGCGGGCCGTGGAGGACCAGGTCAACCGCTGGATCCTCGACGACGACGGCGTGCACGCGCTCGTCACGTCGCTCGACGAGGCCAAGCGGCTCGGCGCGATGGCGCTGTTCGGGGAGAAGTACGGCGACGTCGTGCGGATGGTCGAGGTGGGGGACGGGTCCTACTCGCGCGAGCTGTGCGGCGGCACCCACGTGCGCTCGACTGCCGAGATCGGGCTGTTCACGCTGCTCTCCGAGAGCTCGAGCGCCGCGAACGTGCGGCGCATCGAGGCGATCACCGGCCCCGCGGCGGTCGACCGGGCCCGCGAGCGCGACCGCCTGCTCCAGGATGTCGCCACGCACCTCAAGACCGCGCCCGGCCAGGTGCTCGAGGCGCTCGCCGCCCGCGACCGCAAGGCCAAGGCTGCCGAGCAGGCGGCGCGCGAGCGCGGGCCGGCCGTCGCGCTCGACGCCGAGGCCGTGGCGGCGGCCGCCGAACAGGTCGGCGGGGCGACGGTGCTCGCCCGGGCAGTGGCCCGCGTCGACGGCGACGCGCTGCTCGCGCTCATGGACCAGCTCAAGGCCCGCCTCGGGGACGCGGCGATCGTGCTCGGCGCCACGGATGACGGCAAGGTCCACTTCGTGGCCAGCGTGGCGCCGGCGCTCGTGGCGCGCGGCGTGAAGGCCGGCGCCGTCGTGAAGGCCGCCGCGCAGGTCGCCGGGGGCGGCGGCGGCGGGCGGGACACGATGGCCCGCGCGGGCGGCCGGGACCCGGCCAAGCTCGACGAGGCGATCGCGGCCGCGCGCGCTGCCATCGAGGCCGCGCTGGCCGGCTGACCGCCGTGCGGGTCCTCGCGCTCGACTACGGGCGGGCCCGCTGCGGCGCAGCGATCAGCGATCCCACTGGGACGCTCGCCACGCCGCTGGAGCCGATCCTCCAGGCCGGAACCCGCAAGGGCCTGCAGCGGGTGGCGGCGGTCGTGCGCGACCGCGGCGCCGGCCGGGTCGTCGTCGGCCTGCCGCTCTCCCTGGCGGGCGGCGACACCGAGCAGACGCGGGAGACGCGGGAGTTCGCGCAGCGGCTGCAGCGCGTGCTGGGGGCGGTGCCGGTCGAGCTCGAGGACGAGCGCCTGACCACCCGCCTGGCGGCCCGCACGGGCGGGCGCTCGAGCGAGGACTCCCGCGCCGCCGCGCACCTGCTCGAGGGCTGGCTGGCGCGCCAGGCGCACCGCGGGGCGGAGGGCGGGTAGGCTTTCCCCTTCGTGCCGGCGCCCGGGGAAGGCCCCGCGCCGGCGGTGCCGCCGCCCGTCCGAGGCTCGCCGCGGCGGCACGGGACGAGAGACCGATGGGCATCTTCGACCGCAAACCCGACTCTTCCGGCCCGCGCAGCGCCGATGAGCGCGAACGCGCGCGGCTCGAGCGCGAGGCCCGCCGCGCCCAGCGCGAAGGGCGCGAGTTCATCCCGCCGCCTCCGGCGGCGGAGCCGCCGCCGGCACCTGCCGCCCCGGCCGAGCCGCCGCCCAGTCCGGTGGCTCCGGCTCCGGTGGCGCGCGAGCCGGAGCCGGCGCCCGGCGCAGCCCGTGCGCAGGCCGCCCCGCCGGCTGAGCCCGTGGCCCGGGCCGCCCCGGCGCCGCCGCCCGCCGCGCCGGCAGCCCCGGGGTCGTTCATCGACGAGCCGCTCGACGACGAGGCGTTCTTCGACGACCCGCACCTCGACGGGCAGGAGACCGCCTCTCACGAGTTCACCGAGGAGGAGTGGGACGACGAGTGGGTGGAGGACGACGGGCTCGACGGGCACCACGCCCGCCACGCCGCAGGCGCGGCCACCGTGGCCCCCGCGGCGAGCTCGGGCCGTGGCGGGCCCAAGCGCCCTGGCCGCACGAAGGCTCCGGCGGCCCCGGGCGGGCGGCGGCGCCGCTGGCTTCCGGTCCTGCTGATCGTCGCCGGCCTGCTCGTGGTCGGCGTGCTGTGGTTCCTCAACGCACTCTTCCAGCCGCTGAAGGGCAGCGGCGAGACCGGCAGCTCGCCGATCGCCGTCCGGATCCAGAAGGGGAGCTCGCTCGACGAGATCGCCACGAAGCTCGCCGACGCCGGCGTCGTCGACTCGGCGTTCTTCTTCAAGCTGCGGGCCAAGCTCGACGGGCGCACGTCGGACTTCAAGCCGGGCCGCTACCTGTTCCAGCCCGGGATCAGCTACGCGGCGGCGATGGACGCGCTCACCAAGGGCCCGCCGCCGCCGAAGACCTCCAAGTTCACGATCACCGAGGGGCGGACGCGCCAGGAGATCAACCGGCTCCTGAAGAAGACCTCGCTCCAGGGCTCCTACCTGGCGGCGACCGTCCGGTCGCGCTACCTGAATCCGCGCAACTACGGGGCGCCGAAGTCGACGCGCAACCTCGAAGGCTTCCTGTTCCCGGCGACCTACGACGTCCGGGTGGGCGCGCCGGTCAGCGACCTGGTCCGCAAGCAGCTCGTCGCCTTCAAGGCGAACGTGGCCACTGTGAACCTCGCCAAGGCCCGCAAGCGCAACCTCACCGCCTACGACGTCCTCATCATCGCCTCGATGATCGAGAAGGAAGCCGCGCTGGACCGCGAGCGCCCGCTCATCGCGTCGGTGATCTACAACCGCCTCAAGCAAGGCGTGCCGCTGGGCATCGATGCGACGATCCGCTACGGGGTCGGCAACTTCGACTCGCCGCTCAAGCAGTCCGAGCTGGACCGTGACACGCCCTACAACACGCGCCTGCGCAAGGGCCTGCCGCCGACGCCGATCGGCAACCCGGGGCTCGCCTCGATCCGCGCCGCCGCCAATCCGGCGGCCACCGGCTACCTCTTCTACGTGGTGAAGCCCGGCACGTGCGGTCAGCACAACTTCTCCAAGACGCTGGACCAGTTCAACAAGGACGCGGCCGCCTACGAGGCGGCCCGGCAGAAGGCCGGGGGCAAGTCCCCCGACACGTGCTGACCGGCTGATGCCGCTCGCCGGCGTCCTGGGCTGGCCGGTCGCGCACAGCCGCTCGCCGGCGATGCACGAGGCCGCCTACGCCGCCGCGGGCCTGGACGGCTGGCGCTATCAGCGCCTCCCCGTGCCGCCGGAGCTGTTCGCCGAGACGGTGGCTGCACTGGAGGGAGCCGGCTTCGCGGGCGCCAACGTGACGATCCCGCACAAGGAGGCGGCGCTCGCCGCGGCCACCGACGCGAGCGCGGCGGCCCGGGCGATCGGCGCGGCGAACACGCTCACGTTCGCCGACGGCCGCATCGCCGCCGAGAACACCGACGCCCCGGGCCTGCTCGACGCGCTGCCCGAGCCGCCGGCGGGGCGCACCGCCCTCGTCCTCGGCGCCGGCGGCAGCGCCCGCGCGGCGGTGTGGGCGCTCGCGGGCGCCGGGGCGAGCGACGTCGCCGTCTGGAACCGCACGCCCGAGCGCGCGCAGCGGCTGTGCGCCGAGCTCGGCGGCCGGCCGGTGGCTGCCCCCGAGCCAGCCGACCTCCTCGTCAACTGCACGGCTGCCGGCCTGGGCGCCGGCGAGGACCCGTTCGCGTCGCTGCCCCTGGCGCCGGGCGCCCTCGGCGCCTACGCCGTCGTCGCGGACTTGGTCTACGGCGACCGGCCGTCGGCGCTGCTCGCCGCGGCCCGGGCCGCCGGGGCCGCGACCGTCGACGGGCTCGAGATCCTCGTGCGCCAGGGGGCTCGGTCGTTCGAGATCTGGACGGGCCGCCCCGCGCCGCTGGACGCGATGCGCGCGGCTTGCGCGGCGCCGCTTGGCGCCCCTCATCCCTCGCCGCCGAGCGGCTAGTCCCGGCGAGCGAAAATGGAGTAGTCCCGGCTAGCCATTCCCGGGCAAGACGCCGCGATGCGCGCAGACTGCCGCACGTCCTCGCGCGCAATCGCCGCGGTTGGGCTGCAAGCGCGGCGGGCGGCCGGCGTCCACGCTGCGGTGCGGGAGTCAAGGAACGGCTCAAGAAGGCCGATGGGCCAGACGAACACTGGTGCTGAAAGGTCGATTCGGTCTGGGCGGGAAGCACGGCTCCAAGAAGGGCCGCGATGACCCGCGGGCCGACGGCGATCCGCAGTCGCCTCAGTCTGGCGTGCCGCCCTCGGGCGGCGGGCCGCCGCCGGCGGCCGACCCGGTCCCGGCCGCGTCGACGAGCCCTCCGAGCCAAGGACCCCGCGATTCCGAGCCCTCCCCTCGCCAGTCACCGCCTCCGCTAGCGGACGGCCAGCCGAACCTCCAGCCGCCGGGCGGCCCGCCGTCCCCGGTGCTTCCGGGCGCCCCGCCCGACGCCGCCTGGGCGCCCGCCCCGCCGGCTGCCGCCGCGCGAACCTCCGCCCGTGCCCTCCAGCCCGAGGAGGCCGGGCTCGGGTGGGACGACCCCGCGGAGCCCGACCCGGCCCCTGCGGCCGAGGTGCCCGCGGCCGAGGCGCCCGCGCCCCGGCGTCCCGCGCTTCAGGCGGAGCCGGAGGCTGAGCCCGACCCGCCGGCGCGGCCGGCGGTCCCGGCAGCGAGCGGTCGCCCCAAGCGCATGGACCGAGAATTCCCGCCCCATCTGCGGCCGGTCGACCTCGACTCGACCAACCTCGCCCCGAAGCTCGAGCCGGAGCCCGACGAGGCGTTCGGGATCACGCACCCGACCCGGCGCGGCGGGCCGCCCCGGTTCCTGACCGACGTCATCGTCGAACTCGGATTCGCCGAGCGCGAGCGCGTCGAGGCAGCCGTCGACCGGGCGCGCGAGGCCCAGCGCACGCCCGAGGACCTCCTCCTCGAGGACGGCGTCATCACGCAGGACCAGCTCGCCCGCGCCGTGGCCGAGCGCCACGGGCTCGACCACCTCGACCTCTCGGTCTTCGGCATCGACATGGCCGCGGCCAACCTGGTCAGCTCCGCGTCGGCCAAGCGCTACGCGGCGGTCCCGGTCGCGTACGTGGACGAGCGCACGCTCGTCGTCGCCATGGCCGACCCGGCCAACGTGCTGGCGGTGGACGACATCGCGCTGATGACCGGCATGGAGGTCCGCCAGGCGGTTGCCTCCCGCGAGGACATCGAGGCGCTCATCACCCGGCTGAACCGGCTCGACGACGCCGTGAAGGAGGCGGTCGAAGAGGAGGAGGCCGACGGGCCCGCCGAAGTCGTCGACCTGCGCGAGTCCGCCGAGGACGCGCCGGTCATCAAGCTCGTGCACTCGATCATCGCCCAGGCGGTCGAGCTCGGCGCCTCGGACATCCACTTCGAGCCCGACGGCAAGGAGCTGCGCGTCCGCTTCCGCGTCGACGGCGTCCTGGCCTCGTCGGCGACGGTGCCGCGGCGCATGGTGGGCGGCGTCGTCTCGCGCATCAAGATCATGGCGGACCTGGACATCTCCGAGCGGCGCGTGCCCCAGGACGGCCGGGTCGGCCTCTCCGTCGAGGGGCGCCACATCGACGTCCGCGTCGTCACGCTCCCGAGCGTCAACGGGGAGAGCGTCGTGCTCCGCGTGCTGGACCAGGAGTCGGCCGTGGTCGAACTGGACCGGCTCGGGATGGAGGGCGACGCCCGCTCGCGGTTCGAGAAGGCCTTCGGGCGCTCCTACGGCGCCGTGCTCGCGACCGGCCCGACCGGCTCGGGCAAGTCGACCACGCTCTACGCCGCGCTGAACCAGCTCAACACGCCGCAGAAGAACATCATCACGATCGAGGACCCGGTCGAGTACCACATCGAGGGGATCACGCAGGTCCAGATCAACCCCAAGGCGGGCCTCACGTTCGCCACGGGCCTGCGGTCCATGATGCGCGCCGACCCCGACATCCTGATGGTCGGCGAGATCCGCGACCGCGAGACGGCCCAGATCGCCATCGAGTCCGCCCTCACCGGCCACCTCGTGCTCTCGACGCTGCACACGAACGACGCCCCGACGGCGATCACCCGCCTGATCGAGATGGGGATCGAGCCGTTCCTCGTGGCGAGCGCGATCGACTGCGTCGTCGCCCAGCGCCTGGCGCGCACGCTGTGCCAGCACTGCAAGAAGCGGGTGATCCTGCCGGCGAGCGCGCTGAAGGAGTCCGGGTTCCACGCCACCGTCGACCTCGAGGCCTACGACGCCCTCGGCTGCGGCCGCTGCGGCGGCTCGGGCTACAAGGGACGGGTCGGCCTCTACGAGGTGATGCTGGTGAGCGACGCGATCCGCGACCTGATCCTCGAGCGCCGCAGCGCCGACGAGATCATGACCACGGCCGTCCGGGAGGGCATGCGCAGCCTGCGCGACGACGGCCTCGAGAAGGTCCGGATCGGTCGCACGTCCATTGCTGAGGTTGCACGAGTGACGGGATCCGGCTGATCTGCCGATAGGGGACCGACCATGGAAATGGACTTCGCCGACCTGCTCCTCGAGGTGCTCGAGCGCCGCGCCTCCGACCTGCATCTGACCGCGGGGGCGCCGCCGACCGTGCGCGTGCGCGGGCACCTGCAGCCGCTCGACGGCTATCCGGCGATGACGCCCACGGACACCCGGGAGATCGTCTACTCGATCCTCTCCTCCGATCAGCGCCAGCGCCTGGAGACCGACTGGCAGATCGACTTCGCCTACACGGTGCCGGGCCGGGCCCGGTTCCGCGTCAACGCGTACTTCCAGCGGGCCGCGATCGGCGCCGCCTTCCGCCTGATCCCGTTCGAGATCACGCCGATCGACCGCCTCGGGCTGCCGCCCGTCGTCCACGAGTTCTGCCGCAAGCCGCGCGGCTTCGTCCTCGTCACCGGGCCGACCGGCTCTGGCAAGAGCACGTCGCTGGCCTCGATGATCGACGAGATCAACGAGACCCGCCAGGAGCACATCCTCACGATCGAGGACCCGATCGAGTTCCTGCACGACCACAAGAAGTGCCTGGTCAACCAGCGCGAGCTCGGCGCCGACGCCCAGGGCTTCGGGCTGGCCCTCAAGGCCGCGCTGCGCCAGGACCCCGACGTGATCCTCGTCGGCGAGATGCGCGACCTCGAGACGATCCAGACCGCGCTGACCGCGGCCGAGACCGGCCACCTGGTGTTCGCGACCCTGCACACGCAGGACACGCCGCAGACGATCGACCGCATCATCGACGTCTTCCCGCCCCACCAGCAGCAGCAGGTGCGGGTCCAGCTCTCCGTGGCGCTGCAGGGGATCATGACCCAGCAGCTGCTCCCCACCGCGGACGGATCGGGCCGGATCGTGGCCTGCGAGACGCTCGTGCCGACGCCGGCCATCCGCAACCTCATCCGCGAGGGCAAGACCCACCAGATCTACAGCTCGCTCCAGACCGGCGGGCAGGTGGGCATGCAGACGATGGACGCGGCGCTCGCCTCGCTCGTGCGCCAGAGCAAGATCACCCGCGCGCTCGCCGAGTCGCGGTCGACCACCCCCGAGGAGCTGCGCCGCCTGCTCGGCTCGATGCCGATGGCGGCCTGAGGCACCGGACGTGGCGACCTACGTCTTCAAGGCGATCGACTTCAGCGGCACCCCCGCCCGCGGCGAGGTCGATGCCGAGAGCAAGCAGGCGGTCACCGACCAGCTGAAGGCCCGCGGCCTGATCGTCCTGGACATCGCCGACAAGACGAAGTCCAAGGAGATCGACCTCGACCGCTTCAAGCACGTCAAGGCCTACGACCTGTCGGTGATGACCCGGCAGCTCGCGACGATGATCACGTCGGGCATGACGATCCTGCGGGCGCTCTACGTGCTCGAGGACCAGACCGAGAGCAAGCTCCTGAAGGAGGCCCTCATCCACGTCCGCAAGGACGTCGAGGCCGGCCTGCCGCTCTCCGACGCGCTCGAGCGCCAGCCGAAGGTCTTCAGCCCGCTCTACGTCGCCATGGTGCGCTCCGGCGAGACCGGCGGCGTGCTCGAGAGCGCCCTGATCCGCACCGCCGACCAGCTCGAGGCCGACAACTCGCTGCGCCGCCAGGTCCGCGCGGCGATGATCTATCCGGCGGTCATCGTCACGTTTGCGCTGATCGTGATGCTCGCGCTGATCGCCTTCATCGTGCCCTCGTTCGCCAAGGTCTTCAAGGACTTCGGCGGCGAGCTGCCGGCGCTCACCAAGGTGACGATCTCGATGTCGAAGGTCCTCACCGGCTACTGGTACCTGATCCTCGTCGGGGTCATCGCGATCGCCTGGGCGTTCCTCAAGTGGAAGAAGAGCTCGTGGGGCCGGCCGCAGTGGGACGCCTTCCGGCTCAGGATCCCGATGAAGATCGGCGACACGGTCCAGAAGGTCGCGCTGGCCCGCTGGTCGCGGACGTTCAGCGCCCTGACCTCCAGCGGCGTGCCGCTGCTGCAGGCGATCGACATCACCGGCAAGACGGCGGGCAACGCCGTGGTCGAGAAGGCGATGGCCGACGTGATCGAGAGCGTCAAGAAGGGCGGCTCGATCCACAAGCCGCTCGAGGACGTCCCGGTCTTCCCCGGCATGGTCGTGAACATGATCGGCGTCGGCGAGGAGACCGGCGCCCTCGACACGATGCTCGACAAGATCGCCGACTTCTACGAGGACGAGGTCGCGGCGGCGGTCAAGGCGCTCACGTCGATCCTCGAGCCGGTGATGATCGTCTTCGTCGGCGCGATGGTCGGCTTCATCGTGATCTCGATGTACCTGCCGCTCTTCAAGGTCTACGACCAGATCAAGTAGCGGCGGGTCGGCGGGGGCGCCGGCCCAGCCGCCCTTGACGTCTCAGCCAAGCCGCTCGGCCAGGCCGATGAGGATGCCCTCGGGACCGCGCACGTAGCAGAGCCGGTAGATGTCCTCGTACTGGGCGATCTCGCCGACGAGCTCGGCGCCGTGGCCGCGGAGGCGGGCCACGACGTCGTCGACGTCGTCGACGGCAAACATGATGCGGCGGATGCCCAGCGTGTTCGAGGGCGCGGGGTCCGGCTCGGCCCTCACCGCCGGCGGGGCGTGGAACTTCGTCAGCTCGATCCGGCTGTGGCCGTCCGGGGTGCGCAGCACCGCGATGTCGGCCCGGACGTCGTCGAGCCCGACGACGAGGTCAACCCAGCGCCCCTGCACCGGCATCTCGCCCTCCAGCTCCAGGCCGAGCTCGGCGAAGAACGCCTTGGCGGCCTCGAGGTCATCGACCACGATGAGCACGTTGTCCATCCGCTGAATCGTCATCTCAGCGAAGCATAGGGTCGGACGCTCCCCCTGCAGCAACGGGTGGCGTGGCCCGCGCGCCGTTCGGGGCTGAGCCGTGGCGCATCCCCGGGTCTGGTCGGCGGCGAACAGGATTGAGGCCATCGAGCCGGACCGCTCCGGCGGACCTGCCTCCGGCGCGCCGGCGCTGTACTCCCAAGGCCGCAAGGCCGGAGTAGGTGCGGTTTGACAGTACCGCCATGGACTGCGAGGGTCGGTTGCGCCTGAAGGAACGGTGACGTTCAGCGAGGAGGAGCCGTGATGGAGAGAGTCCGGGCACTTGCCGTCACGATCGCGGTTGCAGCCGCGGCCACCGTCGCAGCCGCACCGTCTCGTGCCGCGGTGGTCACCAACCCCGGCCCGATCCGCCTGGCCCTGACCGCCGGCCAGCCCGGCACGTCGTTCATCCGGATCCGGACCCCGGACAGCGGAGGGGATGTCACTGTCGATCTGGCCGGCCTCGCGGCGCCGGCGACGCTGACGGGCACGATCGACGCCGCCGGAGACATCACGTTTCCGGTTCAGGGCGTGGCGCTGCCCCCGGTCACCGCCACCTCGTCGAGCGGGACGGCGACCGTCCAGATCGTGGCAACCGCTCCCTGGACAGGGCAGCTGGACCCGGCCACCGGTGCGATGACGATCGCAGCGCCGTTCCGTGCGGAGATCGTGCTGCCCGGCATCCCGGGCAGCTGTTCGGCCGGCAGCGCGCAGGCGCCGATCCTGGCGAGCTTCACCAACGGGGCTTCGCCTGCGGTCCCCGGCGCACCCGCCCCGCCGCCGCTGACCGAAGGCGCCCCCTACCGTCAGGGCGACGGGACGGTCGTGATGATCGAGAACCGGCTCGCAATCCCGGCGGTCGCTGGCTGCCCGGGGGTGGCAGCCTCGGTGGACGACGCCCTCGACCTGCCGTCGGCCCCTGGCGACGTTGACATCCGCTTCGCGTTCGCCGCACAGAGCGGCGGCGGGTTCAACCGGCCCGCCTCAGCGGCGGCAGGCGATCCGCGGTCCGGATCGCCGACCTACGCGCAGCTGGCCCGGCTCTTACGCGCCCCGATTCGAGTTCGACGGCAATGAGGACTACTGGCCGATGAGCGTGGAGGAGTTCATCGCCCACAGCGCCCTGTGGTGGATGGTCAAGGACCCGGACAAGGCCACCGACGGCTACGACGCGGACGAGAACAAGTGTGGAAACCGCGACGACGCCGTGGACAAGCGCCTCGCCAAGAACGGCCACGTCGAGCCCGCGAAGCTCGGCGGGTCGACGAGGGCGGGCGCCTACCGCGCGCACGTGTACTCGCTGAAGACGTGCAGCGAGCTTGAAGGAGACGGCGCATACGTGCGCGCCGACAGCTTCACCCGACCGTTCGACAGCACGACCGCCTCGCGCGCGACGTACACGACGGAGAGCGGGCGCCACACCCTTTCCCTGCGCCAGGGCTTCTACCTCAATCTTGACGATCACTATCGGACGGGCCACAAGCCCGGCCTCAGCCGTACGCTCGCCAGCGTCCCCATGTACTACACAGTCGTCACCGCTGGCGGGCACGACTACATCCGCTACTTCGTGATGTACGGCTGCTCCAGCGTCCGGATCGCCAGGAGAGAGCGCACATGCTGGCACGAGGGCGAATGGGAGGGCATCGCCATCCGCCTGGGCAGCTCCAGCCTCGGAGGCGTGCGCTACCCCGACGAGGCAATCTACCTGGCCCACCACTGGTCATTCCGCGTGCCTTGGTACAACGCGATTCGGGTCGCCGGAAGCGGCGACCGGCGGCGCACCCACCCCGTCGTCTACGTGGGCGACGGCAGCCACGCCGGATATCCAGACAACGGCGGGTGGCCGACCCTCAAGGGGCAAGGCGATGACGCCGACGGCAAGGGTCCGACCTGGGACAGCTGGACCGGCGGGCTCGCCGACGTTCGCCACGCGGCGTGGGCCGGCTTCGGGGGCTCCTGGGGCTCCGGGGTCGGTGCCGAATGGGGTGACAAGGACGTTGACGACACGGATCGGACCGGTCCCGCCGGGCCCCTCTACAACCTCCACCCGGCCATCCCCGGCGAGAGCCGCGGCGGCAACTGCAGCAGCTACTACACCATCTGCGTTCGCGCGGGCAAGCCAGACCTCGACTGCAAGGACATTCCAGTCCGCGGCTTCCACGTCCGCCTCGCCAATGTGGGGCTCGGATTCCGGCGATTGGACCCGCACAATCTCGACGGCGGCGACAAGGACCACGAGGCCTGCGAGAAGAGCTTGGCCAAGCAGCCCTATGACCCGTGGGCGATCCCGCAGTAGCGCCGCCGCGGCGCCCCCGCGGATCTGAATGTGCCTGGCTGCACCGGCAACGCCGTGGCCTGAGGGTGATCTCGAGCGCACGAAAGGGCAGCTCGATCATCGTCTCTCCAGGGCCTCGCCGCTCCTGAGTGTCTGGGACCAGGTCAGCAAGAGGAGGTGACCGCCGGGCCCGATCAGGCCCGGTGCGGCCGGTGATACACGTCGACCACCGTCCCGAGATGGACCCACCGGCGGATGTGGCGGGCGTCGGGGATCGGGACGCGCAGGCAGCAGTGGCTGGCTGGATACGTCGGCACCCACGGGTAGCCGTGGATGCCGCACGTGAAGCCCTGCGAGTGCACGAAGTAGCTCCCGTCCAGCATGCCGCCGCGCCAGCCCCAGTGCTGGCTGAAGACCCGGAAGGTGCCGGTCGGGGTCCGCAGCCCGGGCCGTCCGGAGGAGATCGGGTAGATGCGGTGCACGCGCCCTCCGGGCTCGACGAGCGCGAGCACCTGGCGGGTGAGGTCGCCCTCGACGTGGCGCCCGTGGCGGGGGAAGCGGACCGGGAAGCCGCCGTGGCCGGCGGCGGCCAGGGCGAGGACCGCCCGTGACGCGTTCGTGACGCGCGGCAGGCCGTTGACCTTGCAGAAGGCGAGCACAGCGCGCTGCGCGGCTCCGTCGAGGCGTCCGGTCGCGGGGGCCTGGTAGCCGAGCGCCGCCAGCCGCTGCTGCAGGAACCGGACGTGCGGGCCGCGCTCGCCCGGGGACGCGAGCGGCCTGAGCACGAGGACCCGCCGCCAGGCAGCTGCCAGTCCCTGCACCCGGATGCGGACCGTGATCTGCCCCGGCATCCCCGGCCGGAACCGCGCCGCGAAGCGGCCGTCCGGGCCGATGCGCAGGTTCGCGACCTTGACCGCGAGCCCGCTGCGCCGGAAGGCGATCTCGGCAGGCCCGCCGGCGCGGGCCGGCGAGACCTGGCCGCGCACCGTGAAGCGGGCGGCGGCGAGTGCGACCGGGCGGCCGGCCAGTGCGTGCACGCCGGCGAGGCGCACGTCCGGCCGGGCGGCCATGGCGGCGGCGGGCGCAACGGCGAGGATCGCCGCCATCCCGGCAGCAGCCGTCACGGTGCGCAGGACCACGCCGCTGACCGTACCGGCCCGGCGGGCCTAGGGCATCCGCACCGAGCGGGCGGCCGTCCCCTTCGTCCAGCGCAGCCGCCCGCCGCTGCGGCGCAGCGAAGCGGGGGCGATCTGGCCCTGGTCGAGGCGGCGGCGGCCGGCGGCGTCCCAGATCGACAGCGTGCGGATCCCGAAGCCGGGCGACGGCGGGGAGAGCCAGGCGACGGCGCCCGAGGCGGCGAGCACCACCTTGGCGACCACGAAGGCCTCGAGCGAGCGGACCCGGCCGGTGGCGGCGTTCGCCACGGCCGTGCCGCTGGCGCCGGTGACGCCCGGAGGGCAGAGGTCCTTGCAGGCGGGAACCTCGTTGAACGCGAAGGCCACGAAATGGCCGGCGACCGCGGCCACCGCCCCCGTCGAGTAGAGGCCGTCGTCGTCGTAGAGGGCCGTCCGGCGGCCGGAGGCGCGCAGGCACACGAAGGCGCCGGTGCGGTCCGAGTCGTCGTAGACCCGCACGAGGGGCGTGGAGCGGAGCGTCTGGGTGCCGGCGAGGGCACAGCGGTCGCGGGCCTGGGCGGAGCCGGCGGCGAGGGCGGCCGTGGCGGCCGCACCCAGGAGGACGGCGGCGAGTCGGGCTGGCGTCATGGGGTGGCCTTCCTGGCGATGGACCTGCCGCGGCACGCTACTGCGCGCCGCTGAGCCGCACAACCGGCTGCGGAGAAGCACGCTCGCGGGTCGCGGGCAATTTGCGGTCGCGCCGGCGCCGGCGGTGCGGCACCCTGGAGGGGTGCTCGTCGATGACTTCCTGCCCGCCTACGACGTCTCGGATTCCGTGGCCACCGTCGCCGCCGCAGACGTGGCGGCGGCGTGGACGGCGCTGACCGAGGTCGACCTCATCGAGGTGGGGCGGCGCAAGCCGATGGTCGGGATGCTCGGGGGCCTGCGGATGCTCCCCGACCTCGCCGCCCACGCCCTGCACGGCGAGCACGCACCCGAGATGCCGGCCAGCCTGCGGCTCGAGGAGCTCGCGGATGCGCCGGTGGCCGAGGGCGGCTGGATCCGGCTTGGCGAGCGTCCCGGGGAGGAGATCGCGCTCGGGCTGGTCGGGAAGTTCTGGCGGCCGGTGATCGACTTTGCGGAGGTTGGCCCGGACGAGTTCAAGGACTTTGCGGAGCCTGGGTATGCGAAGACCGTCTACTCGCTGTCGGTGCGCGCGCTCGAGCCGGGCCGGACGCTGCTGTCCGGCGTGATGCGCACCGCGACGACCGACGAGCACGCGCGCCGCTGGTTCCGGCGCTACTGGACCTTCGGCGTCGGCTCGGGCGCCCACGTCCTCGTCGATGGCCTGCTGGACCTCGCCCGCGAGCGGGCCGAGGCCGCGGGGCCCGCGCGTCCGTAGCGGCCCGCTGGCACCCGGCGCCCGCCTGCGGCAGGATGGGCGCATGACCACCGTCACCGTCACGCCCGTCGGAGAAGCCGATCTCGCGGAGCTGCTGCCGCTCGTCCGCGCCTACCTCGACTTCTACGAGTCCTCCCCGGCCGACGCGCCGCTGATCGCGCCCGGGGCCGGGCCGTCGGACGAGGCCATGCGGGCGCTCTCGCGCGCCCTGATCGCCGATCCGGAGACCGAAGGGGTCCAGTTCCTGGCCCGGGACGGGGACGGTCGTGCCGTCGGCTTCGCCACGCTCTTCTGGACCTGGTCGACGACGTCCGGCGGGCGGCTTGGCGTGATGAACGACCTCTTCGTGGCCGCCGACGGGCGCGGATCCGGGGCGGCCGAGGCGCTGATCGCGGCCTGCCGGGCCCGCTGCGCGCAGCGGGGCGCGGTCGCGCTGGCCTGGGTGACGGCCCGTGACAACGTCCGTGCCCAGAAGGTCTATGACCGGGTGGGCGGTGAGCGCGACGAGCGCTGGCTGGACTACTCGCTCGACGTCTGACGCCGCCGGCGGCCGCGCGGCCGACCACCGCCGCGGCAGCCGGCCGCCGGCTCGGCGGCTGCCGCGGGCGGCTAGGGTGGCGCGCATGACCTCGCTCTCCTCGCGCCGGGCTGCCGGCGCCGCCGCCCTCGCTGGCTTCGCCCTCGCGGCGGCCGTCGCTCTCGCCGGGCCCGCGCATGCGCAGGCCGCGACCGTGTGGCTGTGCCAGCCCGGCCAGCCGGCGAACCCCTGCGCCCCGAGCCAGCGCACGACGCTCGTCTCCGCGACGGGCGCCAGCCTGCGCGTGGAGACCCCGGCCAGCGTGCGCACGCCGAAGATCGACTGCTTCTACGTCTACCCGACCGTGAGCGACCAGAAGGCGCCGCAGGCCACGCTGCGCGTCGACCCCGAGGAGCGCTCGATCGCGCTCTACCAGGCCGCGCGCTACTCGCAGCAGTGCCGGGTCTATGCGCCGATGTACCGCCAGATCACGATCCAGGGGCTCAACAACCCCTCGACGGTGACCGCGGCGATGCGGTCGTCAGCCTACGCCGACGTCCGGAACGCGTGGCGCGAGTACCTCGCCCGCGACAACCGCGGCCGCGGCGTGGTGCTCATCGGGCACTCGCAGGGAACGTTCGTGCTGCGGCGCCTAGTCGCTCAGGAGATCGATCGGAGGCCGGCGGTGCGCCGGCGGCTCGTGTCGGCGATCCTCCTGGGCGGGAACGTGCTGGTGAAGCGCGGGGCCGGGATCGGCGGCGATTTCGCCCACGTTCCGGCCTGCCGGTCCCGCACCCAGGCCGGCTGCGTGGTGGCGTTCTCGACCTTCAACGCGACGCCGCCGGCGAACTCGGCCTTCGGTCGCGCGAACGTGCGCCTGGGCGGGTTCGGCCTGCCGGTCCGGCCCGACAGCCAGGTGCTCTGCACGAACCCCGCCGCGCTGGGCGGGGGAGCCGGCCGGCTCGACACGGTGTACCCGACCGCACCGTTCGCGCCCGGGACCGTGATCGGGATCGCCACGACGCTCCTGGGAACGCCGAGGACCTCCGCCACGACCCCGTGGATCGAGTACCGCGCCGGCTACACCGCCCGCTGCTCGACCGCTGGCGGCGCCAGCGTGCTTCGGATCAGCGGCTCGCCGGCGCTCAAGCCGGTTCCGGACGCTGCGTGGGGCCTGCACCTCGCCGACGCGAACATCGCGCTCGGGAACCTGGTCGGACTCGTCAAGGCGCAGGCGGCGGCGTACGCCCGCCGGGCCGGCTAGCGCGTCGCGTCCGGCACGCAGCCGCCGCTGCCGGACCGCGGGGGCCTGTGAAACGTCGGTGAAGCGCCCTGTGCGCGGTGCCGGCGCGGGCCGAAACTCCCGGGCATGCTCGACGCCTCCTCGCAGCCCGCGCCCGCGCTCGGGGATGCGCTGGACCGCTCGGAGCTCACGCCAGGGCACAAGCGCATCTGGCTGCTCGCGGCGCTCGGGATCATGCTCGACGGCTTCGACTTCTTCATCATCGGGGTCGCCAGCCCCCTGATCGCCAACCAGTGGGACCTCAGTGACGTCGAGAAGGGCCTCGTCTCGGCGGCGGCGATCGTCGGGGCGGTGTTCGGAGCCGGGCTGCTCGGCCCGCTCGCCGACCGCCTCGGGCGCCGGCGGCTCTTCCGCGTCGACCTGTGGCTCTTCGTCGTCTTCTCCCTCTGCTGCGCGGCGGCCTGGAACGTGGGGGCCCTCGTGGCGTTCCGGTTCGTGCTCGGGATCGCGATCGGGCTCGACTACCCGATCGCTGCGAGCTACCTCGCCGAGGTGCTGCCCGCCCGGGCGCGCGGCCGGTGGCTCGTCGGCGCCTTCAGCCTGCAGGCCGTCGGCATCGTGCTCGGGGCGGCTGTCGGGGTGGCCGTGCTGCTCATCGCGCCCGACGTCGAGTCGTGGCGGGCGATGCTGGCCTTCGGCGCCATCCCGGCGCTCGGGATCATCTGGCTGCGCCGGGCGACGCCGGAGAGCCCGCGCTGGCTGGCCCAGAACGGCCGCGAGGACGAGGCCCGCACCGTCGCGGAGCGCCTCGTCGGCCACCCGGTCACCGTGACCGACGGGGACCGGGCCCGGCGGGAGGCGCCCCCCGAGGGCCTGAAGGCCCTCGTCCAGCCGCAGCTCTTCTCCCGCCGCCTGCGCCGGCGGACGATCTTCACCGCCGTCCCGTGGTTCCTGATGGACATCGCGACCTACGGGGTCGGCATCTTCACCCCGACCCTGCTCGCGGCGCTGGCCTTCGCCGGCCCCAACGCCTCGTTCATGGCCGACGACATCGCCTCGACGGAAGGGACGGCGCTCCTCGACCTGTTCCTCATCGTGGGCTTCGCGATCGCGATCTGCCTGGTCGAGCGCGTCGGCCGGGTCCGGCTGCAGCTCGCCGGCTTTGCCGGAATGGTTGCCGGGCTCGCCGCGCTCTCGCTCGCCGACGGGCTGCCAGGCGGCGGCGACGACCACCTCGCCCTCGTGGTCGCCGGATTCGCCGTGTTCAACACGGCGATGAACGCCGGTCCCAATGCGACGACCTATGCGCTGCCGGCCGAGGTCTTCCCCGGCGAGGTGCGGGCAGCGGGCCACGGCTTCGCCGCCGCGTGCGCGAAGGCCGGGGCGGCGCTCGGCGTCTTCCTGTTCCCGCTCCTGCTCGCGGGCCTGGGCGCCAGCACGCTGCTGGCGATCCTGGCGGGGACGTCGCTGCTGGCCCTGGCGATCACCTGGGCGTTCCGCGTCGAGCCCGCGGGGCGGGGCCTCGCCGAGGTGAGCGGAGCGGGGATGGCGGCGGTGGCGCCGCGCCCGACGCCACCGTAGCCGCCGTCCGGCGCGGCCTCAGCGGTCCCGCACCGCCATCACGCCGCCGATGCCGCCGACGTAGGCCGTCGACTTCCCGGTCCGCGGGTTGCGGCCGAGCGCGATGCCCGCGTAGTGGTTGTTGAAGAGCCCGCCGGCGCCGGCGAGCCGCTTCCAGACCGACTTTCCGGTCCGGTAGTCCAGGGCGCTCCAGTACCAGGGATCGGCGCCGCTCGAGTCCTTGACGTTCTCGAACGTGTAGATGAGGCCGTTGGCGGCATCGCCCTTGGGCACGACCGACGGGGCCCGCACGGTGGTGTTCGTCCACCGCTTCACGCAGCCGGCGCCGGCCGGCTTGATGTCGACCCGGCTGATCCCGGGCTCGCTGACGAGGTTGCGGTCGCCGCCGAGCGTGACGCCGCCCGGAAGGACGTCGTTCCATTTCCCGAGGTCGTAGCCGTAGTTGTTCTCGACGATCAGCGAGTGTCCGATCGCGATGAGCGAGTTCTCGGTGTCGCTGGCCCCCTTGCGGAACACCGGCACCTGGCAGACCACGCGCTTCTGCCCGCGGGCCACGCGGTCCCCGGCGCGGTAGACGACCACGTTCATCGGATCGGCGTTGTCGGTCACCGCGACGTAGGCTGGCGTCGTGGAGCCCTTCGCCGGCTTGTCGCCCCAGATGAGCGTCGGGGTCGTGCCGGAGCCGGCGTTGATCTGGCCGGGCTTTGCGATCCCGCTGTTGCGGTAGACGGACTTCCAGACGAGCTTCGGCTTCAGGCCGGCGCCGCCGCGGAACTTGTACATCGCCCGGTCGGTGACGATGTAGACGCCTTCGCTCGAGACGGCGAAGGAGTTCTCGATCTCCTCGTTGAGCAGCACCGAGCCGCACCGGCCGGTCTTCGGGTCGAGGATTCCGACGGTGCCCTTCGAGCGGCCCACGAACCAGTAGCGGCCCTGCGTGTCGGGCAGCGTCGAGGGCATCCGCTCGTCCGGCTGCAGGCACGGCTTGGGGTCGTAGGAGGCGACCTGGCGGAACCGCGGGGTTCCGCCGACGTCCTCGGACGCGACGACGAGGATCCGCCGGTCCGCCGAGGCCACGACGACGCGGTCGCGGTGGTCGAGGTAGAAGTACGCGCCGCCTGTCGTGTTCAGGGCGGGGTTCGTGCCCGCGGGCGGCGGCACGAACGGGAGCTGCAGGAAGGCCAGCGTGTCCAGCGTCACGGGATCGAGCATGTAGAGCGCCGGGCCCTGGCTGAGGTTCGTGCACGAGCCGATCAGGCGGCCCTTGCGGTCGAAGGTCAGCGTGATGCAGGTGCGGCCGAACCCAGAGGAGAGGACCTGCGGGCTGCGGCCGAGCGGACCCGAGATCGAGGTGTAGTTGTCCGTCTGCCAGGCATCGTTGTGCACGCCGTTCTTGGGATTGGCGGCCATCAGCGGGTGCTGCCACGCGGGGATGACGCCGGTGACCGGCTTGGCCTTCGCGGCCGATCCGACGTACGCGGGGACGGTCGCGACCGGCCCCGTGGGGGCGATGGCAACGGCCTTGGCGACTACGGCCGAGGCGGCGGCGGGGACGGCGAGCGCGGCGGCTGCCGCCGCGACGGCGGCGACTCCCGCGCTGCGAAACGCGCGATGCATGGACTTCCTCCTCTGGGGTGCTCCCGGGGTGCTCTTTGCGTGCGGGGGGCCGGCCCTCCAGCCGGCGCCGCCTGAGCACCCTATCCGGGTTGGGCGGGGCGACGCTCCGGTTGCTGCCGGCGCTGGCCGCCGCGGAGCGCTACCCTCGCTCGCCCGATGGCCGCCCAGGACACCGAGACCGCTGCCGCGCCCGCGCCGTGCGCCCCCTGCCGGGGCACCGGGCGGGTCACCTCGGGCCTGGGCGGGACGCCGCACGCGATCCCGTGCCCGTGGTGCGACGGGACCGGCGTGACGATCGCCGGGCGCAACGCCCAGGACCATGCCGGCGCGGGGGATCCCGCGGCCGCTGGCTCCGCGGGCAGCGCTCCGCCCGCCTGAACGCGGTCCTGAGCCGCGTCCGCCGGACCTGGACGGATCGACGGTTTCTGCCGATCAGGGGTTGCCCGGACCCGTCGGGAGGCCGATGGGGGACCGATGGCCGCCCGACCGCGATCGACCAGTGCCTGGCGTCCGGGGCCCCGCGCCCTGGCCATTGCCGCCAGCGCGGCGCTGCTGGCGCTGATCGGCGCCCTGTTCGTCGCTCAGCGGGTGCGGGCCGCCTGCGGGGACGACGGCAGCCAGACCACGACGATCTTCGCGCTGGGTGCGGCGCTCATCGACTCGGCGCCGGCCTGCCCGCACTATCCGGATGCCGCCCTGGTGATCACGCCGGCACCGCCGAGCGTTGCCCCGGCGCCGGGCACGGTGACGGCACCCGGCGGCGTCGTGAGCGCTCCCGGCGGAACGGCCACGGTGTCGCTGGACGGGACCAGCTCGGCGGACCCCGACGATCCGACCAATCCGGCGCCGGCGATCACGAGCTACGAGTGGGACGTCCTCGGAGACGGCAACTTCCAGACCGGCCCGGCCACGCTGGCCGCACAGACCTACGCCCGCGGCCGCCACGTCATCCGCCTGCGGGTGACCGACCACGACTCGCCGACGCCGCTCACCGACGGCACGACCGTCGAGCTCAACGTGACGAACACCACCGTCTCGGCGACGTCCAGCGACACCACGCCGCTCTCGCGCACGCCGGTGACGCTCACGGCCAGCGCGACGAATCCGGACGGCGCGATCGCCAAGTACGAGTGGGATCTGGACGGCGACGGCGCCTTCGGCGGCCCGGCGGACGCCAGCTCGACCACGAGCAGCTCGGTGAGCGCGAGCTGGCCTTCGAAGCGCACCGTCAACGTGCGCGTGCGGGTGACGGACGACTCGGGTGCCCGCGTCGTGAGCGCGCCGGTGGCGATCACGGTCCAGAACCAGGCGCCCACGGCCGCGTTCACCGCCTCCCCGCCCACGATCGTCGGGGTGCCCTCGCCGCTCACCGCGGCGGCGTCGAGCGATCCGGACGGAACGATCGCCGCGTTTGACTGGGATCTGGACGGCGACGGCACGTTCGAGACGCCGGGCGGCGCCTCGTCCGGCTACGTGCACGCATTCCCGGCGGCCGGCACGCACACGGTCGGCCTGCGGGTGACCGACAACGACGGCGGGACCGCGACGGCGACGGTGCCGGTCCTGGTGACCCGCCGGCCGGTTGCGGCGATCCGGGCGCTCCCGAATCCGGCGGTGGCCGGCTCGAGCGTGCTGTTCGATGCCTCGGGCTCGGCGGCCCTCGACGGCTCGCTGGCGCGCATCGACTGGGATCTGGACGGGAACGGCAGCTACGAGACCCCGACCGGCCTGGCCAACGCCGTCGCCCGGCGCTATCCCAACCGCGGGACGATCGTGGTCGGCGTCCGCGTCACCGACTCCTACGGCGCCACCGGCACCGCGTCGGTTCCCGTCGTGATGACCGAGCCCGGCGCGGGCGGCGGCGGGACCGGCGGGGGCACCGGCGGCGGGACCGGCGGCGGCACGGGCGGCGGCACCGGCGGCGGCGGATCCGGCGCCGCGGGCCTGAGCGCCAGCCTGGGCGGCCGGCCGATCCAGAAGCTCAAGGACGTGCGCGGCAAGGGCCTGACGGTCGTCTGCCAGGCCAACCGCGCGGCGACCTGCCGCGTGCGCGCGCTGCTTCCCGCCGGGGCGGCAAAGCGCCTGGGCATCAAGGTCAAGGGGCGCAGGCCGGCGGTCCTCGGAGCCGCGACGATCCGGCTGCGCCGCGCCGGCTCGGGCTCGGCCCGCCTGAAGGTCGCCCGCCGTGCCGCCCGGGCGCTGGCCCGCCGCCCGTCGCTGTCGGTTCAGCTGCGCGGCACGGCCACCGACGCCCGGGGGCGCTCGGTGGCGCTCGCCCGCGTCGTGCTCGTTCGCCGGTAGCCCGGCGCCCTACGCCGCCGGCGAGATCTCGAGCCGCCCCACGGCGGGCGGGGCCTCCGCCGCGCCCTGGCTGGACAGGGCCAGCCGGACGGGGAAAGTGCCCGTCCGGCCGGCGATGAACTCGAAGCGGGCCGGGGTGTCGGGGTCGACGGGCTCCAGGCGGTCCAGGCCGTCGATCGTCACGGTGCCCGGCGCGGCAGCCGCCACGGTGAGCCGCACGAGGTCCCCGGACCGCGCGCGCACGACGTCGTCAGGGCTGCTCCCGGCCGGCAGGGACAGGGTGACCGTGCGGGCCGGGGAGCGGTCGGGCGGCGCCGCGGCCGTCGTCGTGGGCGCCGTGGTCGCAGGCAGGGGCCCGGAGCCGGGCTGCGGCGCGATCGCCGCCGCCACGGCGCCGATCACGAGCAGGACGACGAGCAGGGCGACGAGGCGGCGTCCGACCACGCAGAGGAGCGTAGATGGTTGGCTGCGCGGCCGTGTCCGGATCCGGCGGGCGCGGAACACCCGCCCGCCGCGTGCACGATTCCGTCCACCGGAGCCGGACGAACGTCCACAACGTTCAAGCCCGCCTACCGGAACGTCGATACGGCATCTGCCAGACCAAGGTGCTCAGGGCAAACCGCCTGCGAGGGCGGGACGCAAAGCCACGGACCTCCGCCGCGGAGAGACAGCCGCAGACGAGGGAGCCGGGTTGCCACCGGGAAGTGCTGATAGCACGGCTCCTCCCCGATCGGCAGGGCGGCCTGGACTGGCGACCAGGCATCAAGGCCCAACCGAATCCAAGGAGGATTCAATGCTGCACAAGCTCCGCGAGCGCGCCCAGGACGAGCAGGGCTTCACCCTGATCGAGCTCCTGGTCGTCATCCTCATCATCGGCATCCTCGCCGCGATCGCCCTGCCGACGTTCCTCGGCCAGCGGTCCAAGGGCCAGGACGCCTCTGCCAAGTCCGACGCGCGCAACATGCTCTCCCAGGTGGAGTCGTGCTACGCGACCGAGCAGGACTACACCAAGTGCGACACGCAGGCCGAGCTCGAGTCCGACGGGCCCAGCGGCCTGTCGATCGGCGCGGCCGTCGGCCAGGTGGCCGTCACCGCGGCCACGGCCAACAGCTACACGATCACCGCGAAGTCCAAGTCGGACACGGCGGGCGTGTTCACGATCACCCGGGCAGCGGGCGGCGGGATCACCCGCACCTGCGCTCCGGCCGGCAAGGGCGCCTGCCCGGCCTCCGGCAGCTGGTAGCGCTCGGCTGACCTCACTCGCATCGCCTCGGGGCGGGCCGCACGGCCCGCCCCGAGTGCGTTTCTGGTGCGGCATGTGGCGGGCTCCCGCCCGGGCGAGTCCCGCCCGCGCGTGGCGCGCTGGCGCTCGACCATCCGTTGCCCGCCGGCTCGCGCGCATCAAGGATCGTGAGCGAGATGCCGAGGTCGCGGGGGTGGACCGCGGATCCAAGATCGCCTGCCGCGCCGCTGCCCGCCTCGCCCGCGGGCCAGGCCGCCTGGCCGCCGAGGGCGGCTGGACGCTGGTCGAGACGCTCGTCAGCGCACTGCTGCTCGTGACGATCGGGCTGGCGGTCTACTCGAGCCTCGATGGCGCCGCGGCCAGCTCGGGCAAGATCAAGACCCGCGCGATCGCCTCGGATCTCGCCCAGGCCGACCAGGAGCGGATGCGGTCGTTCAAGCACCCCGCGCTCTACCGCTACGACGAGACCTACAACCGGACGGTCGCCGGCGTCACGTACACCGTGACGTCCCACGCGGAGTGGGTGGGCGACAACGGCTCGACCGCGTCCTGCACGGCGGGCACCGCGGGGGCCGACTACATCGAGATCAGCTCGACGGTGAGATGGCCGCGCCTGAGCGGCACGGGCACGCCGGTGGTCCAGCGCAGCCTGATCGCGCCGAACGCTGGCGGCCTCGCGGTGCAGGTGCTCAACCGCAACGGCGTCGGCGTGTCCGGCGCCCAGATCACCACCGGCGGAGCCGGCAGCTTCAGCGACTTCACCAACAGCTCCGGCTGCGTGATCTTCGGGCCGATCCCGTCGGGCAACTACTCCGCGACCGTCACCGGCGGCTGCGTGGACCGCAACGGCGTGAGCCCGGTGACCGACACCACGACCGTCCAGGAGAACACGCGGACGACGATGGTCCTGGACTGCGACACGCCCGGCCAGATCACGGCATCGGTGCAGACGCGGCCCTACCGGGTCTCGACCGGGACCGTCGGGGCGCCGCAGGCCGATGACCTCCGCACCCTGTCGGTGGCCAACTCCGGCCTGGCTGCGCCGTTCGCGAAGGTGTTCGGGAACGGCACCGTCGTCACGTCGCTCACGGCGACCTCGCTCTTCCCGTTCACCGACCCCTACGCTGTCTACTCCGGTGACTGCACCGGCGCCGATCCGGGCGACCCCCGCTTTGCCGTGGGCGCGGGCACCCCGCCGAACCCCGCGCCGGCCGAGCCGCGCATCACGCAGATCGTCAGCCCCGGCGGCAGCCACACCGTGGTCGTCAAGGAGCCCGCGCTCAACGTGCTCGTGCGGTCCGGATCGGTCGGGAACCCGGCCATCTCGGGCGCGCGCGTGATCGCCTACCAGAAGTCCGCCGGCTGCCCGGCCACCCGCCTCGACATGGGCACGACCGACAGCGCCGGCCAGCTCCCCAAGCCCGGCGTGCCCTACGGCGACTACGACGTTTGCGCCCAGAGCGGCACCCGCAGCGTGACGATCACCGGCGTCAAGGCCTACGACTGGGACGCCGGCACGGCGCTGCAGACCTTCACCATCCCGACGTCCGGCGCGACCTCGAGCTGCCCATGAGGATCATCCGCGCCCTCCTGCACCGGCTGCGCCACGACGAGGGCGGCTTCAGCCTGACCGAGCTCCTGGCCTCCTCTGCCGTGGGGACGATCGTCGTCCTCGCGGCCTTCCAGGTGATCGATGCCTCCGTCTCGCTGTCCGCGAAGACCCAGGACCGCGTCGACGCGATCGCCCGCGGCCGCCTCGCGATGGAGGCGATGACCCAGTCGCTGCGCTCGCAGGTCTGCCTCGGCCCGGGCCCCGGGCTCGCGGCGATCGTCGGCGGCGACAGCAACTACGTCGAGTTCTACGGCGACCTCGGGGACAACAACAGCCGCACGAATCCCGGCAACGACACGTTCCTGCCCGACAAGTTCCGGCTCACCTACGACCCGGTCGGCAAGACGATCACCGAGCAGGTCTGGCAGGGAGCCGGCACGCCGCCGAACAACATGACGTTCACGCTGCGGCGCACGCGGGTCCTGCTCGAGAACGTCGACCTCGTGCCGAGCACGCCCTTCCTGCGCTACTACGGGTTCAGCGGGACCGAGCCGATCGCCCCGAACCGGCTGCTCGCCGTCCCGCTGAACGACAACGACCGGGCCCGCGCCGTCCAGGTCGCGATCTCGTACGTGGCGCGCCCGACCCGCGTGGCGACGACCGACCGCCGCTCGACCTGGTTCGAGAACTACGTGTACGTCCGCACGTCCGACCCCAACGACCCGGATCGGAGCCCGCAATGCGTCTGAGCCGCCTGCGCCGGGGCTGGCGCCGCCGGGCCGCCGCCCAGGACGGCTGGGCGATGATCGTCGTCCTCGGCGCGCTGCTCATCGGGTCGATGATGACCATCGCGGCCTTCGCCGCCACCGACCGCGACCAGCCCACGTCGCGCTTCGACCAGGACTCCAAGCAGGCCTACGCCGCCGCGGAGGCGGGCATCCACGACTACCTCGCGCACCTGAACCGCGACAACGCCTACTGGGCCCGGTGCACCGGCGTGCCGACGCCGAACGCCGTCAACCAGGCGTGGAACGGCAGCGGCGCCGACCCGCGGACCTGGCGCCAGCTGCGCAACTCGACCTCCGAGTACACGATCGAGCTGCTCCCGGCCAACGGCGCGACCTCGTGCAATCCGGCCTCGCCCGACACGACGATGATCAACTCGCGCGAGGGGACCTTCCGGATCCGTGCGACCGGGCGGGCCGCACCGGGCAAGGTCAAGCGGACCTTGATCGCGACGTTCCGGCGCCGCGGGTTCCTCGACTACCTCTACTTCACGGACTTCGAGACCAGCGACCCGGCGTGGTACGGCCTGACCCAGTCCAGCGACGTCGTGACGTGGGCATCGACCGCCTGCGCGCGCTACTACCGGGACGGGCGCGCGAGCCAGACCGGCCCGGGCGGCAACAAGTGCACCGAGATCCAGTTCGCGCCCAACGACATCGTCGCCGGCCCGCTGCACACCAATGACGAGCTGCTGGTCTGCGGCTCGCCGGACTTCGGCCGCAACACCGACGACCGCATCGAGGTCTCCTCGCCGCCCCAGGGCTGGCGCGGCTCGGGCAACTGCAGCGGCAACAACCCGTCGTTCATCGGGACCTGGGCGCCGAGCTCGCCGATCCTCACGCTGCCGCCGTCCGGCACCTCGCTGAAGAACGTCGCCGACCCCGGCTACCGGTTCACCGGGGCCACCGACATCGTCCTGGGGACGAGCTCCATGACCGTCAACGGCACGAGCATGGCGCTGCCGCCGAAGGGGATCATCTACGTGGCGAACGGGACCTGCGGGGCCGGCTACGAGCCGCTCGACCCCTACAGCGCCCCGGCCGGCTGCGGCGACGTCACGGTCCACGGCACCTACGGCACGAACCTCACGATCGCCGCCGAGAAGGACGTGATCATCGACGGCGACCTGCGCCGCTCGGGCGACGTCATGCTCGGGCTCATCGCGAACAACTTCATCCGCGTCTACCACCCGGTGCGCAACCGCGGGGCCAACAACTCGTGCACCAACGACACCGGGACGATGAACGACGTGACGATCGACGCCGCGATCCTGTCGCTGCAGCACTCCTTCACCGTCGACAACTACTACTGCGGGTCGGCGCTCGGGAATCTCACGGTGAACGGCGTCATCGCCCAGAAGTTCCGCGGGCCGGTCGGGCGCGGCAACGGCAACAGCGTCCTGAACGGCTACACCAAGCGCTACAACTACGACGACCGGCTGCGCTACCGCTCGCCGCCGAACTTCCTGGACCCGGTGCAGTCCGCCTGGCGGATCGTGCGCTACACCGAGCAGCTCCCGCCGCTGTAGGCGGAAAGCCGCCGCCGCCGGGACTAGCATCGCCGCCGCACATGGCCTACGTCGTCGCTGCCGTGGCCGGCCTCATCGTCGGCTCCTTCCTGAACGTGGTGATCCACCGGCTGCCGGCCGGCGAGTCGCTGGCGTCCCCGGGCTCGCGCTGCCCCGAGTGCGGGGCAGCGGTCAAGCCCTACGACAACATCCCGGTCCTCTCCTGGCTGATCCTCCGAGGCCGGTGCCGGTCCTGCGGCGCCCCGATCTCGATCCGCTACCCGCTCGTCGAGGCCGGCACCGCCGCGCTGTACTGCGCGGTCGTCGCCTCCCGCGGGGCCGATGAGGACGTCTGGCTGGGCATCGCCTTCGTGACCATGCTCATCCCGGTCGCGCTCATCGACCTCGACCACCGGATCATCCCGAACCGGATCCTGCTCCCGTTCGCGATTCTCGCGCCGGTCATCGTGGCGCTCACCGACCTCCACGCCCTCCCGGAATACCTGATCGCCGGGGCCGTGGCCGGGGGGTTCTTCCTCCTCGCTGCGCTGCTGTATCCGCGCGGGATGGGCATGGGCGACGTGAAGCTCGCAGCCGTCATGGGCCTCTACCTCGGCAGGTCGGTCGCCCCGGCCATCATCGCGGCGCTCATCCTCGGCACGCTCGGCGGCCTGATCGTGATCTCGCGCCAGCGCGGAGCCGGGGAGGGGCGCAAGACCGCGGTGCCGTTCGGCCCGTTCCTCGCGCTCGGCGGCCTCGTCGGCCTCTTCGCGGGGCCGGACATCGTCAGCTGGTACCTCGACCGGTTCTAGCGGCCAGGCTGCCGCGGCAGGCGAGCGCGAACGCGCCAGGTTTGGGGGCGAAAGCCCGATGGAGACTGGACGGATGGTTGGGCACCCGTCACCGGCACTCACGCGCGCCCGCGCCGGGGCCGAAACCCGGGGCGACGGCTGCTTTCGCGCCCGCCGCCTCGCCCTCCCACTCACATGGCTCTCGCGCTTCCCACCCGCCGCCCCCGCTCCATCGTGGGCCTGGACATCGAGCCCGGCTATGTCGCCGCGGCCGAAGTCGCCGGCCCCGGCGGCGCCGTCGAGCGCGCGGCGACCGCGCCGCTCGCCCCGGGGCTGATCCGGGACGGCGAGGTCGTCGACGTCGACGCGCTCGCCGAGGCCCTCAGGGCGTTCTTCAAGGAGCACGGGCTCGGCAAGCGCGTGCGGCTCGGAGTGGCCAACCAGCGCATCGTCGTACGGACGCTCGACCTCCCGCGCATCGAGGACCGCAAGGAGCTCGACGCGGCCGTCCGGTTCCAGGCCCAGGAGCAGGTCCCGATGCCGCTCGAGCAGGCGGTGCTCGACTACCACTCGCTCGGCGTCGTCCAGACCGACCAGGGCGACCGCACCCGCGTCGTCCTCGTGGCCGCGCGCCGCGACATGATCGAGCGCCTCCTCGCGGCGGCCCGCCAGGCCGGGCTCCGCCCCGAGGGCATCGACCTGGCCGCGTTCGCCATGGTGCGCGCCCTGTCGGGCGGGGGCGCCGCCGCGCCCGGCCAGGGCAATGCGCTTCCCGCAGCGGTCCCGGCGCACCCGGCTGCCGATCCTGGCGACACGGGCTCCGATGGCGACCATGGCCGCCCCGGCTCCGACGGGCCGGACCACGGCATGCTCGAGCCCGAGGTGCCGGGCCCCTACGGCCTCGATCTCGGCAGCGAAGGGAACGGCCTCGGCGAAGGCGGTCCCGCCGCCCCGGATGGCGGAGCAGTGAGCGGCGACGCGTTCGTGCTCGCCCAGGCCTCAGCTCACGCGGTGGCGCTCGACGAGCTGCGCGGCACCACGCTGTACGTGAGCGTCGGCGGCCTCACGAACGTCGCGGTCGCCGAGGGCTCGATCTGCCGGTTCACGCGCATCGTGAGCACCGGCCTCGAGTCGATGGCGGCCGGGCTGGCCGAGCGCCGGGGCCTGCGGCTGGACCACAGCCACCAGTGGCTGCGCCACGTCGGGCTCACGGCACCGACCGACTCCATCGACGGCGACCCGGCCATCGTCGACGACGCGCGGGCCGAGCTGGCCGACGGCACGCGCCGCATCGCCGACGAGGTGCGCGCCTCCATGGACTTCTACCGGACCCAGGAGCTCGGCCTCGGCGTCGACCAGGCCGTGCTCACCGGCTCGGCACTGCAGGTCCCGGGCTTCGCGGCCCGCTTCGCCGCCGACCTCGGCGTTCCGGTGTCCACGCGCGTCGTGGCCGAGGCCCGTCCCGGCGCCCTGGCCGGCGTCGACGCCGGCGCCGTCACCGTGGCCGCTGGCCTCGCCGTGGAGGAGCGCGCCGCGTGAAGGCCGTCAACCTCATCCCCGATGACCTCAAGCGCGGGGCGACGGCGCCGACCCGGTCCGGGACCGGCGTCTACGCGCTTCTCGGCGCGCTCGCCCTGGCCGTCATCGCGGTCACCGCCTACGTACTCACCAGCAACCAGATCTCCGCGAACAAGGCGAAGCTCGCGACGGCCGAGACGCAGGCCGTCCAGGCCGAGGCCGAGGCCGCGCGGCTGAAGCCCTACGCGGACTTCTCGGCGCTGCGCGAGACCCGCGTGCAGACCGTCGCCTCGCTGGCGACGAGCCGCTTCTCCTGGGACCGTGCGATGCGCGAGCTCGCCCGGGTCATGCCCTCGAACGTCTGGCTCACGTCGCTCGTGGGCACCATCGCGCCCGGCGTCAGCTTCGTCGGCGGCGGCGGGGGCGGCGACACGAGCTCGATTCGCGGGCAGGTCAACGCGCCAGCCATCGAAGTCGTCGGCTGCACGGAGACCCAGGCCGACGTGTCACGCGTCATGGCCCGCCTGCGCCTGATGGACGGCGTGTCGCGGGTGACGCTCGCCTCGTCCGAGAAGGCCGATGCCGACACGGCCAGCACCGAGTCCTCCGACGGCGGGGCCGCCGGCACCAGCGACGACTGCCGCCACGGCAGCTCGAAGCTCCCCAAGTTCTCGATCGTCGTCTTCTTCGAGCCGCCGCCCGCCGCCACCGCCCCGCCGGCGGCCGGCACCGGCGCACCGCCGGCCACGGCGTCCTCGACGGGCGGCACGACGACCCAGCCGGCCTCGACCGGAGCGGCCCAGTGACCCGGCGCGACCGCATCGTCGTCCTCGTTCTCGTCGGCGTCGCCGCGCTGGCTGCCTTCTGGTTCCTCGTGCTCGGGCCCAAGCGCGACGAGGCCGACAAGCTCGGCAAGCAGGCCGCCGCCGCCGAGCTGCGCCGTGACCAGGCCCAGGCGTCGGTCGACGCCAGCCGCGCCGCCCGGGCCCAGTACGCCGCGGACTACGCCACGGTCGCCCGTCTCGGGAAGGCCGTGCCGGTCGACGACGACGTGCCCGGGCTCGTGTACCAGCTGTCCGCCACGGCCGGCCAGGCCGGCGTGGACTTCCGCTCGGTCAAGCTCGACGCGGGCGGGGCGGGCGGAAGCTCGGCAGCATCCTCGGCTCCGGCGCCGTCCTCGCCCCCGTCGTCGTCCTCGTCCTCCAGCGGCCAGAGCGGGAGCGGCTCGCAGCCGGCCGCCGCCCCGGCTCCGGGCGCCGCGGCCACCCAGAGCGCGACCGCGACCCTCCCGCCCGGCGCCACGGTCGGGCCCGCCGGGTTCCCCACGATGCCGTTCAGCTTCACGTTCGAGGGCAGCTTCTTCCGGCTGGCCGACTTCTTCCGCGACGTCGAGCGCTACATCAAGCCCGCGAGGGACACGGTCGCCGTCCGGGGACGCCTGCTGATGGTCAACGGCATCTCCCTGACGGCCGCTGGCCGCGGCTTCCCGCTCATGCGGGCTCAGGTCTCGGCGATGGCCTACCTGCTGCCTGCCGACCAGGGCCTCACGAATGGCGCCTCCCCGGCCGCGCCGGGCACCGGCCAGCCAGTGAGTGCAACCACGACGGCTGCCCCGCCCACCACCGCCGCCACCGCGGGAGCGTCGCCGTGAACGGTGTGAAGAACATCGGACGCGACCTCGTCGACAAGCGGCTCTGGCCCGTGGCGGTCGCCCTCGTGGCCGCGCTCGTCGCGGTCCCCGTCCTGCTCGCCAAGAGCCCGGACACGCCCAAGCCGCCAGGATCTGCCGCCCACGCCAGCGGATCGGCTCCGGCCGGACAGGTCGTGGCGCTCGCCACCGGTGCCGGCCGGGGGCTCCTCCAGGCCGGCGGGCTCAAGGACCCCTTCCGCCAGCAGCATCTCCCCGCGCCGCCCAAGACGGTCACGACCATCACCGCCACCACGTCGTCCTCGAGCGGCAGCTCGTCCTCGAGCGGGTCGAGCGGCTCGAACGGCTCCAACTCCGGCGGCGGCTCCACGAAGACCACCACGCCGAAGGACACGACGGTCCGGGCCGTGGTGCGCTTCGGACCCGCGGGCGCCCAGCTCGCCGAGCGCAAGATCGAGTCCGGGACCCCCCTGCCGTCGACCGGCGCGCCGCTCGTGATCTACCTCGGGCTCCTGCCCGACGGGAAGCGGGCGCAGTTCATGGTGTCGTCGGACGCGAACGCCCAGGGCGATGGCGTCTGCTCCCCGAGCGCGAACGTCTGCGCCACCGTCACGATGAAGGCCGGCCAGACGGAGTTCCTGGACGTGACGAACGGCTCGACGTCACGCCAGTACCAGCTCGACTACGTCGGCACCAAGGTCGGCTGAGGCCGCCCCTGGCCCGGGCGCGCGGCCCTGCGGCCGCCGCGGCCCGTACCCTGTGCGCCCCATGGCGCTCCGTCTCATCACGGCCGGCGAGTCCCACGGACCCGGCCTGACCTGCATCGTCGAGGGCCTGCCGGCCGGCCTCGCCGTGGACCGCGATGCCTTGAACCGGGACATGGCCCGCCGCCAGCTCGGCCACGGCCGCGGCGGCCGCATGAAGATCGAGAAGGACGCCGCGGAGGTCACCGCCGGCATCCGCCACGGCCGCACCCTCGGCGGGCCGGTCGCGCTCCAGGTGGCCAACCGCGACTACGCCAATTGGGAGGACCGGATGAACCCGTGGCCGGTCGAGGCCGAGATCGCCGAGGTCCATCTGCCAAGGCCCGGCCACGCCGACCTCGTCGGGACCCAGAAGTACGGGCTGAGCGACGTCCGGGACATCCTCGAGCGCGCCTCGGCGCGCGAGACCGCGGCGCGCGTGGCCGGCGGCGGGCTGGCCAAGGCGTTCCTCGCCGCGGTCGGCGTGCAGGTGTTCTCCCACGTGATCCAGATCAACTCCGTCCGCGCGCCGCTGCGACCCGACCTCGCGCCGGCCGACTTCGCCGCGGTCGACGAGTCGCCCGTGCGCTGCCTGGACCCCGCCGCGAGCGCCGCGATGGTCGAGGAGATCACGCGGCTGCGCAAGGCCAACGAGTCCCTCGGGGGCGTGTTCGAGGTCCGGGCCTTCGGCCTCGTCCCGGGCCTGGGGTCGCACGTCTCCTGGGAGGAGCGTCTCGACGGGCGCCTCGGCCAGGCGATCCTCTCGATCCAGGCGCTCAAGGGCGTCGGGATCGGCGACGGCTTCGAGCTGGCCGGCACTCCCGGCTCCGAGGCCCACGACGAGATCTTCTGGTCCGCCGAGCGCGGCTATCACCGTGAGACGAACCGGGCGGGCGGGCTCGAGGGCGGCATGACCAACGGCGAGCCGCTGGTCGTCACCGGCGCGATGAAGCCGCTGCCGACCCTCACCAAGCCGCTGCGCTCGGTCGACATCGCCACCAAGGAGCCCGCCCAGGCGCTGCGCGAGCGCACCGACTCCACGACGGTCCCCGCCGCCGGCGTCGTGGCCGAGGCGATGGTCGCCTTCGTGCTCGCCGACGCCTACCGCGCGAAGTTCGGCGGCGACCACATCGACGACGTTCGCGCCGCCCTCGCCGCCTACGAGGAGCGGATCGGATGGCGGCGCTGAAGCCCGCGCTCGTCTTCATCGGGTTCATGGGGGCGGGCAAGTCGACCGCGGCGCGTGAGGCCGCGGGCTGGCTCGGCGTCGAGGCGGTCGACACCGACGACCTCGTCGAGGCCCGCATCGGCATGCCGATCGCCGAGCACTTCGCCGCGCACGGCGAAGCGGCGTTCCGCGCCGAGGAGGAAGCGGTCGTCGGCGCGCTGCTCGAGGCGGCCGACGGGGGCGTGGTCGCCCTCGGCGGCGGGTCGCTGGGCTCCGAACGCGTGCGGGCGGCGTTGGCGCGGCACCGGGCAGTGCTGCTCGACGTCGATGCGGACACGGCGTGGCAGCGAATTCACGCACCCGGCGATCAGCGCCCAGGCGTGCGGCAGAACTCCGTCGAGGTGACCGAGGCCGAGCCGGAACGCGGGATCCCTGCCGCCCGCCCGCTCGCCGGCGACGCCGCCGAGTTCGCGGCGCTGCTCGCCGGCCGTGAGGCGGCGTATCTCGCTGCCGCCGACGTCGTGGTTCCGCCCGACGCCTCCTGGTGCCTCGACGAAGTCCTGGAGGCGATTGCCACGCTGGACGACGCGCCTCCTGGCACCCGGCTGCTCCTCTCGCGCGGGTCCGACGGGCTGCGCTCCCCGGTCTACCTCGGCCGCGGCCTGGTCGGCTCCGGCTTCTGGCCGCTCGCGGGCCGGCGCTTCGTCGTCAGCGACGGCATCGTCGCCGCCCGCTACGGCGGTGCGCTCGAGCCGGCCCTCGGGCGGGCGGCGATCATGCCCGGCGAGCAGTCGAAGACCATCGCCCACGCGGAGATCGTCTGGACCGAGATGGTCAGGGCCGGCGTGACGCGGGCCGATCACGTCGCGGCGCTCGGGGGCGGGGTGGTCGGGGACCTCGCCGGCTTCTGCGCGGCGACCTACCAGCGCGGGATCCCGGTCGTGCAGGTGCCCACGACGCTCGTGGCCCAGGTCGACTCCGCCTACGGCGGCAAGACCGGTGTCGACCTCTCCGAGGCGAAGAACTACGTCGGCGCCTATCACCAGCCGGCTGCGGTGCTCGTCGATCCGGCGACGCTCGAGTCCCTGCCCGAGGCCGAGCGGGCGGCCGGGTTCGCCGAGGTCGTCAAGACCGCGCTGATCGCCGGCGGCTGGCTCTGGGAGCGCGTGCGGTCGGGCGCGCCGGCAGACGACGCGGTGATCCTCGGCTGCGCCCGCACGAAGCTCGCGATCGTGGCGCAGGACGAGCACGACGGCGGCCGGCGCCAGGTCCTCAACCTTGGCCACACGGTCGCCCACGGCATCGAGGCGGCGACCGGGTACGCCCGCTACCGGCACGGCGAGGCCGTAGGACTCGGGCTGCTGGCCGCGCTGCGGCTCTCGGGTCAGGACGGACTGCGGGCCGAGGTGGGCGCGCTGCTGCAGGAGCACGGCCTGCCAACCGAGCTCGACGCGGACGTCGACATCGACGCCGTCCTGGACGCCGTCCAGCGCGACAAGAAGCGGCTCGGCGACGCGCCCGTGCCGTTCGTGCTCGTCGATGCGCCCGGGTCGGTCCGCCACGGAGCGGCCCTGCCGGGCGACGAGGTCCGCGCCGCCGTGGCAGAGTTGGCGCCGTGATCGGCGCCCACAACCGCGTGACCGTGATGCACGGCGTCAACCTCGACCAGCTCGAGCGGCGCCCGAGCGAGATCTACGGCGATCTCAGCCTCGATCAGCTCGAGTTCCGGGTGCGCGAGTACGGCCGCGAGCTGGGGCTCGAGCTGCAATTCTTCCAGACCAACCACGAGGGGAACTTCGTCGAGCACATCCACAAGCTCGACGGGCTCGCCGACGGCGTGCTCCTCAACCCCGGGGCGTGGACGCACTACTCGTGGGCGATTCGCGACGCCCTGGAGATCGCCGCCTTGCCGGCGGTCGAGGTGCACCTCTCCGACCCGAATCGCCGCGAGGAGTGGCGCCGCGTCTCGGTGATCCGCGACCTCTGCGTGTCGACCGTGGCCGGCCAGGGGGTGGAGGGCTACCGCACCGCGCTGGCGCGGCTGGCCGAGGAGCTGTCGCGGTGAGCGTGGCGCGCGCCGACCGCCTCGCCGGACTGGCGGCCGAGGAGGGCCTGGACGCGCTGCTGGTGACCGGGATGGTCAACCTGCGCTGGCTGACCGGGTTCACCGGGACGTCGGGGCTCGCCGTCGTGGGCGACGGCCTGCGCGCCTTCGTCACCGACTTCCGCTACGTCGAGCAGGCCGCCGACCAGGCGGGAGCCTTCGCCCAGCACCGCTGCGAGCGCGAGCTCGCCGACGCCCTCCCGGCGGTGCTCGGCGCCCGCGCGCGCATCGGCTTCGACGACGCCCACCTCAGCGTCAAGGGCCACCGCGACCTCGCCGAGCGCCTCAGCGGGGCCGAGCTCGTGCCCGCCGGCGGCTTGGTCGAGCGGCTGCGGGCCGTGAAGGACCCCGGGGAGATCGAGGCGATCCGGGCGGCGGCGGCGCTCGCGGACGCCGCCTTCGAGGCCACCGTCAGCGCCGGCCTCGTCGGGCGCTCCGAGCGCGCCGTCGCGCTCGCGCTCGGGGACGAGATGCGCCGCCGCGGCGCCCAGCGCCCGAGCTTCGACTCGATCGTCGCGGCCGGCGCCCACGGAGCGCTGCCGCACGCCGTGCCGCGCGACGAGCCCATTCCGGCCGGGTCGCTCGTCGTGATCGACTGGGGCGCCGAGCTGGACGGCTACTGCTCGGACTGCACGCGGACGGTCGCCGCCGGCGAGCCCGACGCCGAGGCCGCCGAGGTCTTCGGCATCGTGCTCGCCGCCCAGGAGGCGGCGCTCGCCTCCGTGGCGCCCGGCGCCGGCGGGCGCGCCGTCGACGCCGTGGCCCGGGACCTCATCTCGGCGGCCGGCCACGGCGAGCGCTTCGGGCACGGCCTGGGCCACGGCGTCGGGCTCGAGGTGCACGAGGCCCCCCGCCTCTCGAAGGCGTCGGACGCGACGCTGGAGGCCGGCAACGTCGTGACCGTCGAGCCCGGCGTGTACCTGCCGGGCCGCCTCGGGGTGCGGATCGAAGACCTCGTGGCCGTGACGGCGGACGGGCACGACGTGCTCAGCTCGCTGCCGAAAGCGCTGCGCACCGTCGGCTGAGCTCGCCGCCGGGGCCCTTCAGGGCTCGACGACGAGCTTCTGGTGCGGGCCGGAGCCCTGCCGCTCCCACGCGTCCGCGATCGCGGCAAGCGGCACGCGCTCCACGTCGACCGTCAGCTCGCCCCGCGCCCCGGCCTGCGCCATCGCGAGATAGGCGGCGCGCTTGACCTCGGGCGGCGCGAGGAAGTTCGTGTGGCCGAGCACGGAGGCGAGCTTCCCCCGGATCGCGCTCGAGGGGACCGCCGCATCCGGGGCCGCAGCGGCACCGATCTGGACCAGGCGTCCCCCAACCGCGATCGCCTGGAGCGCCGCGACGGCGGGCTCCCCCCAGAGCGGGTCGACGATGACGTCGTAGCCGGGGCCGGCCGCGGCGCGGAGGCCGTCCTCCCAGCCCTCGGCGCCGATGCGCACCGTCACGTCGGCGCCGCGCTCCCGGGCCTTCGCGAGGCCCGTCTCGTCGCGCGCGGCTGCCACGACCTCGCCGGCGCCCAGGAGCTTGGCGGCCTGGACGGCGATCGTCCCGACCACGCCGCTGGCCCCGAGGACGAGCACGCGCTCGCCCGGCTGCAGCTCGGCCCGCCAGGAGAGCGGCAGCCACCCCGCAAGGCCCGAGACGCCGAAGGCGATCGCCAGGGCCGGGTCCAGCCCCTCGGGGAGCGGGATGAGGCTGGCCTCGGCGACGAGCGCCCGCTCGGCCAGGCCGCCGTAGGGCGGGATGGGGACGTCGAAGTACGCCAGCGACCCGTCGGCGAGGCGGGCGACGCCCTCGCGGCCGGGAACGTAGGGGAGCGGCGGGCTGCCGGCGTAGAACGACCCCGAAGCGATGTGGCGGTCGACGGGGTTCAGGCCGGCCAGCAGGACGTCGACCGCGGCCTGGCCCTCACCGGGGGCGGGCGGGTCGGAGAACTCGGCCGGGGCCGGCGCGCGCCCGTAGGCGGTGATGACCGCGGCCCGCATCACGCCCACCCCATGGGGGCGTACCCGCTGCCAGTCGGCGCGGAGACGATCAGCACCGTGACCGGCGCTGCGGAGTCGTTGCGGACGGTCCGGCGCGGCTCGGGGTCGAGGCGGACGAACGTCCCCTTCGGCGCGGGGTGGTCCGTCCCGTCGATGACCATCACCGCATCGCCCTCCCACACGATGAAGAGCTCCTCCTGGTCGCGCCCGGTCTCGTCGTGCTCGGGGATCGACTCGCCGGGCGGGATCTCCACCGCGTTGACGCCGAAGGACCGCAGGTCCAGCGACCGGCGCGCGAGCATCCAGTTCCCGTTCCGCTCCAGGTCGGCGAGGTGCATGATCGAATGTCCGCCTGCCATGGTCCCTCCTCGATTGGCCGTCGGTCGGAGCCTAGCTCTCGGTGCCAGGTTGCTGCCGCCCACGCCCGGCGGTAGGGTGGCCGCGCATGGAGGCTCTGCGACGTCACGGAAGCATCGCGCTGCTCGGACTCGCGCTCGCGCTCGGCGCGGGCGCGTGCGGCTCGTCCGACAGCGGCAGCACCTCGACGAAGGCCAAGGCGGCCTCGACCGATGCGGCGACGCCGCCGGATCAGGGCGACATGAAGGTCGTCTTCGATCCGCCGGCCAATCAGGACGACGCCGACGCCAAGGATCTCCTCACCACGACCGGCACCGCGCGGACGGTGGCGTCGCTGATCAACGACACGGTCGTGCTGCCCAACGACACGCCGGTGGTCTTCACCTCCGACGATCCCGGCGGCACCGGGCCGCACTACGACCCGCAGACCAAGCAGATCAACTTCCCCTACAACTTCGTCACGTTCATCGCCGGCACGTTCAAGCAGAACGAGCCGGACATCACCGACGAGGACCTCGCCCAGGCGACCGACAACGCCGTCGACTGGATCCTTCTGCACGAGATGGGGCACGCGCTCGTCGACCAGCTCGACATCCCGGTGCTCGCCAAGGAGGAGGACAGCGCCGACAACATCGCGACGGTCCTGCTCAGCCTCGGCGGCCGCGAGGGCGGCGACATCGCGCTCTCCGGCGCCCAGCTGTTCGCCTACCTCCAGCAGGATCCGTCCCAGCTGACCGACAGTGCCTTCTGGGACGAGCACTCGCTCGACCTGCAGCGGGCCAACCAGACGGCCTGCCTGGTGTACGGCTCCGACCCGAAGGCGTTCGCTGACCTCGAGCAGATCATCCCGCCCGAGCGCCTCGACCGCTGCCCGAACGAGTGGCAGCAGATCTCGAACGGCGTCGAGCAGGTCCTCTCGCCGTACCTGAAGTCCTGAGCGGCCCGGGCAGCCGCCACGCCGGCCGGGTCTAGCCGCCGCCCCCGCCGAGCGCCGCCGGCGGATCTGCCTGGTAGGACCGGGTGAGGCCGGCGATGAGATCGCGCTTCTCCGCGGACGACAGGTCGGCTGCCGGGTGCAGCGGGGTGTACTGCCACGGCGGCATCTCGCCGCTGGAGATCTGCTCCGTGATGTCGCCGAGCTCGGGCTGGGGCTTGTTCCACTCCGAGACGTTCAGCGCACCGCGACCGTCTTCGACGTCGTGCTGCACGAGCCAGGACACCGGAGCGATGTTCGTGTACCACGGCCACTTCGTGAGGTTGCTGTGGCAGTCGCCGCACGCGCCGGCGAACAGCGTCTCGGTGCGCTTGGAGTCGAACTTCAGCGCCTGGGTGACCGGCGGATTCGTGTGATCGCGGCCGTACGGCACGGCCTGGGCAAGGAGGAACGCCACGAGGGCGCCGCCGACGATGACGACGGCGATCCGCAGGCCGCGGGGCATGGCGCGCAACCGACTCACGGCTTCACCCTACGGGCCCCGGCGGCCGCTGCCATCGGCAGCAGGCCGCGCTCCGGCGCGGAGTTTCCACGGTCCCCTATCCCGCCGCGATCACGGCCGTGCCGATGGCGGCGCCGACGAAGATGAGCGCGCCCACCGCCGTCATGCCGTACCGGACCCGCCGGTTGCGCGACACCGCGGCGATGCCGTAGAGGAACAGCGCCGAGGCGAGGAACACGGTGACGAGCGTGAAGTTGTCGGCGGTGCGGCGCAGGTCGTTGGCTGCCGCGAACTGCGTCTGGGCCTGCTGGAGCTTCGCGTTCCCGTCGGCGAAGAGCGGCTGCTCGTAGGTCGGGTTGTCGCCGACGAACGGCGAGGCGGCGCTGCCCTTCTGGTTCGACCAGGCGTCGAGCGCCTTCTTGAGGTTCGGGCTCAGGTCGCCGCCGAGCGCCTTGGCCAGCTCGACCTTGCCCTGGTTGGCGGCCTTTGCGTACTGGACGAAGATCTGCTGGTCGAGCGTCTGCGCCGCGGTCGCCTGCCCGAGGATGCTGTTGCCCTCCGCGGTGGTCCGGTTGGCGACTTGGAACTGGCGCAGCGCGTCACCCCGGTCCAGATCGGCCCGGTAGGCCGCGTAGGCCGCCACCACGGCCGCGAGCGCGAGGAGGACGGCGAGGACGACCTCGAAGCGGTGCGAGCGATCGCCGCCGGGGGGCAGCTCGTCGATGGTGGCGGGGATGTCGGCCATGTCCGCGGAGTCGTCCTAGAGGTTGGTGGCCATGACGGCGATGCCGCCGACCAGCGCCGCCGTGCCGAGCCCGCCGAAGCCCAGCTTCAGGCCGAAGCGGCGGACGACCGACGCGATGCCGAGCAGGCCCAGCGCGGCGGCGAAGATCACGGTGGCCATGACGAACTGGTCGCCACGGCCGTCGTAGAAATCCGCCTTGTCGAACTGCTTCTGGGCCTTGGCGTCGAGCTTCTCGCCCGCGGCGTACTGCGGGGGGACGTAGATCGGGTTGTCGCCGGAGAACGGCGTCTTGGCCTTCACCGAGTCCTTCGACCACTCCTTGATCGCCGGGGCGAGGGTGGGGCTCAGCTCGTTGCCCAGGTAGGCGGCGAGCGGAAGGTCGTTGTCGTTGGCGGCGGTGGCGTACTCGACAAAGATCGTCTGGTCGAGGCCGAGCTGCTGGTCGCCTGCGGCGTAGGCGTCGTTGGCGTCGAGGTAGGTGCGCCCCGACGCCTGGAGAAAGTTGAGCTGCTGGCCGTCGTCGTGGTCGGCCACGTAGGACGAGAGCGCGGTCATCAGGGCGGCGATGCCGAGCAGGATCGCGACGGCGATCTCGAACCGGTTGGTGCGCCGGGCCTCGCGGTCGCCTTCGGAGCCATCGCCGGGCTCCGGCGGCGGCGGGAGGGGGTCTGCGGGAGTGGGATCGTCGGCCATGGCGGGCAAGGTCGCGCGAGGGGCAGCAATCTATCTCCCCAATCGGCGGATGCCCCGCGGCCTTGAGCCGGCCCGCCGCGGGCCCGTGCCGCGCCGCCCCCGCTGCTGCGCCGGCCCCGTCGCGGCCCGGCTCGGCGGTGCGGCCGGGACGCGGCGTGGCGTGGGCGGCGGTTCCACTACCCTGCGCCCTCGCATGATCTCCACGAACCAGTTCAAGAACGGCAACCACATCGAGGTCGACGGGACGGTCTACAAGATCGCCGAGTTCCAGCACGTCAAGCCCGGCAAGGGCGGGGCGTTCGTGCGGACCAAGCTGCGCCGGGCCAGCGACGGCGCGGTGATCGACAAGACCTTCCGGGCCGGCGAGAAGTTCCGCGCCGTGCGGACCGAGGCGCGCAGGATGCAGTTCCTCTACGCGGACGGCACCGAGGCGCACTTCATGGACACGCAGTCCTTCGAGCAGATGGCGGTGCCCGAGTCCTCGGTGGCCGAGGCCCTGCGCTGGACGAAGCCCAGCGACGAGGTCGACGTGCTCTTCATCGACGACCGGCCGTCGGACGTCCAGCTCCCCAGCGCAGTCGATCTCACGGTGACCGAGACGGAGCCGGGCCTGCGCGGCGACACGGCGTCGGGCGGCGGGAGCAAGCCCGCCACGCTGGAGACCGGCGCGACCATCGCCGTGCCGCTCTTCATCGAAGTGGGGGAGGCCGTGCGCGTCGACACCCGGTCCGGCGAGTACGTCAGCCGTGCCTGAAGCCGGGCGCGAACGGGCCCGGCGCAACTCGCGGGGCGCTGCGGCGTTTGGATTTCCGATGCGCCGAATCCTCCGCCTCGCCGCCGCCGGACTCGCCGTCGCCGGACTCGCCGCCGCCGTCACGCCGGCGGCGCAGGCCCGCACGGTGCCGTTCGGCTTCTTCAGCGTCAACTACAGCGGGCAGATGTACGACCCGCTCCTCGTGGACGCCGACCAGCAGTCGGCCCTCATGGCGAAGTCCGGCGCCGAGACGGTGCGCGCCTCGTTCTTCTGGTTCGACCTCCAGCCCTATGCGACCTTCGCGCAGGTCCCCGCCGCGTCCCGCGCGGACTTCACGAGCGCCGGCGGGCGGCCGATCTCCTTCGCGAGCACCGATCGCATCGTCCGGGCCGCCGCGCGCCATGGCCTGCGGGTGCTGCCGGTCGTCTCGAAGGGCCCGCGCTGGGCCCGCGAGACGCAGTTCCAGGCCGCGCCGCCCAAGCGCCCCGCGGACTACGCGGCGCTCATGCGCGCGCTCATCGGCCGCTACGGCCCGCGCGGGTCGTTCTGGCGGGCCAATCCCGCGATCCCGAAGACGCCGATCCGGGCCTGGATCGTCTGGAACGAGCCCAACAGCCTCGAGCACTGGCGCTCGCGGACCCCATGGCCGCGCGGCTACGTCCGGCTCCTGAAGGCGGCCCGCGCCGCCATCAAGTCGGCCGATCCGGGCGCGCGCGTGATCAGCGCGGGCCTCTTCGGGCGCGCGTGGCTCGAGCTCGCGAAGATCTACGCGGCGGGCGGGAAGGGGGCCTTCGATGCCGTCTCGATCCACCCGTACACGAAGCTCGTGTCGAACGTGGTCCGCATCCTGCGCTCCTCGCGCGACGTCATGCGCCAGCACGGCGACAGCGCGAAGCCCATGTACGCCTCGGAGCTCACGTGGCCGGCGTCGATCCCCGACCTCACGCCGTTCCTCGGCTACGAGACGACCCGGGCCGGCCAGGCACGCAAGCTCTCCGAGCTCTTCCCAGAGCTCGTGCGCCTGCGCTCCTCGCTCAGGCTGGCCGCCGTGTCGTGGGAGGCCTGGATCGACGGGAGCACGCAGAACCCGTTCAACTTCACCGGCCTGCGCACGATCCGGCCCGACGGGTCCTACATCGACCGGCCCGCGCTGACGGCCTACCGGACGACGACGGCCCGGTTCGAGGGCTGCGCGAAGTCCGACGACGCGCGCCGCTGCGCGGGCTAGCGTCGCGGTGCGCCGGTCCGAGCAGCGCCGGGCCGCCGTGTTCGCCCTCTACCAGCACGACGTGACCGGGCGCCCGATCGAGGCGGCGCTCCCGCGCGATGCCCGCCCGCTCACGGTGGCGCTCGCCACCGCTGCCGCGGCCCGCCAGGCTGAACTCGACCCGCTCATCGGCGCCCACGCGACCGGCTGGACGGTGGAGCGGATCGCGCCCCTGGAGCGGGCGATCTTGCGCGTCGCGCTCGTCGAGATGCTGCATCCCGAGGACGCTCCAGGCGATCAGGCGATTTCGCCCGAGGGCGCGATCGACGAGGCGGTGGAGACGGCCAAGCGCTTCTGCGGCGCCCAGGCGCCAGGCTTCGTGAACGGGATCCTCGGCGCCGTGCTGAGCGCACAGGGCGGCGCCGGCACCGCGGCTTGAGAACAGGCGGCGGTCAGCGGCACCGCGACGCGTCGGCGCCCTTGGCGCAGCCCTCGAGGCGGCGGGCGACGGCCCGGTAGGCGGCCAGCCCGGGCGCCGGGGCCGAGCCGCCGGGCGCCGTCCGGCGCAGGCCGGCCCAGTCCCACGAGAGCTGCCGGCTGCGGTAGGCGGTCAGCCACGACTCCCAGTAGACCCGCTCGAGGCCGAGCGCCCGCCGCTGTGCGGCCAGGCGGGTGTAGGCGCTGCGCAGGTTGGCCGCGGCCTGGGCCGCCGTGGTCTCGAAGCCGAACGGGCGCGTCACCTTGCCTTTCGCCGCGGGCCACCCGAGCTCGGTGATCCAGATCGCCCGTCCGGGATCGTCGCGCCGCAGGACCGCCCGGACGAAGGCGAGCGTCTTGACGACGTTGCCCACCTCGAGCGTGTACGGGTGGAGGGCGGCGACGTCGAACGTTCCCTTGGCGCCGGCCCGGTAGAGCGAGGCCAGCAGGTCCCAGGAGCGGGCGTCGAGGCCGGCGAGCACGACGCGGGCGCCGGGGTCGGCCGCCCGCAGCGTCCGGCGCGAGGCGGCGAGCAGGCGGACGTAGTCGCGCTGGAAGGGCTGCTCGCGCCAGTAGTAGTCGTGGTTGGGCTCGTTCCAGATCTGCCAGAACCGGATCGGCCGGGGCGCGAGTCCGGGCTGCCCCGCCCAGAACGACCCCTTCGGCCCGTACCGGGCCTCGAGCGTCGCCAGGAAGCGCGCGTAAGCCGAGGTGCCGCGCGGGGCGGAGGCCGCCTGCGCCGGGTCGCGGCGGGCCCAGGCCGGTGCGGTCACGACGACCGGCAGGACCGGGAGGCCGTGGCGCGCGGCGGCGGCGACGAACCGGTCGGTGGCGGCGAGGTCGGTCGGCACGCCCCCGCGGACCGGGAAGCGGGCGCGCTGGGCGGCCGGGACGTCGGCGGCCGTCCGGTACGGCTGGATGTCCGACCAGAAGACGCCGGTGCGGACCGCCTCGACGCCGGCGGCGGCCATGCCGGCGAACTCGGCCTCGAGGTCGACCCCCGCCTGGCCGAGGGCCAGGCCCGAGTTCACGCCCATGAACGCCGGAGGGACGGCCCGGGCAGGCGCCGGGGGCGTGGAGCCCGATCCGCAGCCCGCGAACCCGGCTGCCGCGAGGACGGCGGCCGCGGCGACGATCCGGGTGGCACGGCGGCGGCGCACGGGCGGCGAGGCTAGCGCGTCCCGGCGCGGCCCGCCCCGGCAGCGGCTGGCCCGGTGCGCGACAATGCCCAGCCATGCCCGACCCGGACCGTCTCGCCGATCTCGCCGGCCGCCTCGAGCGGGCCGCTGCCGGCCTCCGCGCCCCCGAACTCGCGCCCGAGCAGGCCGCCGCGCTCGCCGACGAGTGCGCGCGGCTCGCGGCCGAGGCGGGCGCGGAACTCGACCGCCAGGCGCGCGCCCTGGATGCGGGCCCCGGCCCCGACCAGGCCTCGCTGCTCTAGATGCGGGGCCTCCCGACACCGCTGCCGCGGGCGAGCGCGTAGGGGCGCCCGCGGTGGCCTACCCGGACGAGCTCCGGCTCGAGATCGAGGCCTACCTGGAGGACCTGCGGTTCAGCACCGAGCCGGGCACGGCCGGGCTGGACGAGGCGATGCGCTACTCGCTGCTGGCCGGAGGCAAGCGCATCCGCCCGGTCCTGGCCCTCGCGACCGCGCGCGCCGCGGCGCTGCCCAGCGCCGACGTGCTCCCGCTCGCGGCGGCGCTCGAGCTCATCCACACCTATTCGCTGATCCACGACGACCTCCCGGCGATGGACGACGACGACCTCCGCCGGGGCCGGCCGACCTGCCACGTCGTGTACGGCGAGCACGTCGCGATCCTCGCCGGCGACGGGCTCTACGCGGAGGCGTTCCACCACGTCCTGCGCCACCAGGCCGGGCCGCCGGACCGCGTGCTGGCGGCGCTGCGCGAGCTCGCGGCCGCGACCGGCGTGGACGGGATGGTCGGCGGCCAGTACCTCGACGTCGCCGGCGCGGCGCCGGAGGGCGCGGACGGGCTGCGGCGGCTGCACGAGCTCAAGACAGGGCGCCTGATCGGCGCCTCGGTGGAGTGCGTATTGCTTCTGGCCGGACTCCCGCAACCTGCCACAATCGCGTTCCGCTCCTTCGCAGCGGAGCTTGGCGTGCTCTTTCAGATCGTGGACGACATTCTCGACGTGACCGGCACCGATGCCGCGCTCGGCAAGCCCCAGGGCAGCGACGAGCGCCTCGGCAAGCGAACGTACGTGAGCGCGTTCGGGCTGGAGGGCGCCCGCGGCCTGGCCGCCCAGTCGCACGCGCGCGCCGTCGGGGCGCTGGCCAGCGCCGCGCCGGCCGCGCCCGGGGGCGTGGCCGACCTGCGCGCGATCGCCGACTTCGTCTGGACCCGCACGTCATGACCCGCCTGCTCGACCGCATCGACCGTCCCCAGGATCTCCACGGGCTCTCCGACGCCGACCTCCAGCAGGTCGCTCAGGAGATCCGGGAGCTCATCATCGACACGATCGGCGAGATCGGCGGGCACTTCGGCGCCAACCTGGGGGCGTGCGAGATCAGCGTGGCGCTGCATTCGCTGCTCGACTCCCCGCGGGACAAGGTCCTGTGGGACGTCGGCCACCAGGCCTATCCGCACAAGGTGCTCACCGGCCGCCGCGACCAGCTCGACACGATCCGGAAGTACGAGGGCCTCGCTCCGTTCTGCTCGATCCCCGAGTCCGAGCACGACATCATGGGCGCCGGCCACGCGTCGACCTCGATCGGGTACGGCGTCGGGATCAAGGAGGCCATGCGCCAGGGCCTCGCGCCCGACGGCAAGGTCGTCGCGGTCATCGGCGACGGGGCGATGACCGGGGGCGTCGCCTTCGAGGCGATCCACCTGGCCGGCGGGCTGGGCACGCCGATGGTCGTGGTGCTCAACGACAACGGCATGTCGATCTCGCCGAACGTCGGGGCGCTGTCGCGCTACTTCAACCGCGTGCGGATGCAGCCGAAGCTCTGGAAGGCGCGGGAAGGCGTCGAGGGCGGGCTCGCGAAGCTCCCGGCGGGCATCGGCGCGCGCTTCGAGCGCCTCGGCCCGCACCTGAAGGAGTCGATCAAGGCCTTCTGGGCGCCCGGGCTCCTGTGGGAGGAGCTCGACTGGGCGTACATGGGCGTCATCGACGGCCACGACGTCCACGCCCTGCGCGAGGCCATCTCGGAGGCGCTGGCCGCCGAACGGCCGGTCGTCGTGCACTGCGCGACGGTGAAGGGCAAGGGGTTCGCGCCCGCCGAGGAGGGCGACCTCGAGGGAATGGAGCGCTGGCACGCCGCCAAGCCGAAGTCGATCGCCAACGGCGCCCCGGCGCCGAAGGCGCCCGCGCCCGCCACGCCGCCGCCGCCCGCGCCGCCGCAGTACACGAAGGTGTTCGGCGACGCGCTCGTGGCCGAGTGCAAGCGCGACCGCCGGGTCATCGGGATCACTGCGGCGATGAACTCCGGCACCGGCCTCAACATCCTGCAGGAGGCCCTGCCCGAGCGGTACTTCGACGTGGGCATCGCCGAGCAGAACGCGATCCTGTTCGCCGCCGGCCTCGCGCTGGAGGGCGCCAAGCCGGTCGCGGCGATCTACTCGACGTTCCTGCAGCGGGCGTTCGATCAGATCGTGCACGACGTCTGCCTCCAGGACCTGAACGTCGTGTTCGCGATGGACCGGGCCGGGCTGGTCGGCGACGACGGCCCGACGCATCACGGCGCCTTCGACATCGCCTACCTGCGCCCGCTGCCCAACATCACCCTCATGGCGCCGCGCGACGAGGCCATGCTCGTGCACATGCTGCGCACCGCGCTCGTGCTCGACGGCCCCGTCGGGCTGCGCTACCCGCGGGGCGAGGCGGTCGGCGTGGCGCTCCCGGACCCGCCCGTGCCGCTGGAGGTGGGCACCGGGGAGGTGCTCCGCGAGGGCGACCGCGTGGCCATCGTCGGCTACGGCACCGGGGTCCAGAAGGGACTCGAGGCCGCCGACCTCCTCGCCGACCGGGGGCTGGACGTCACCGTCGCCGACGCTCGCTTCGCCAAGCCGATCGATGCCGCGCTCATGGGCCGGCTTGCCGCCGAGCACGAGCTCCTCGTGACCGTCGAGGAGGGGGTGCTGGCCGGCGGGTTCGGCACCGCGGTGTGGGAGGCGCTCAACGAGGCCGGCGCGGCCCCGCGGATCCTGCGGATCGGGCTGCCCGACCGCTTCGTCACGCACGGCGCCCCGGCGCTCCTGCACGCCGAGATCGGCTTCACCGGCCCGGCCATCGCCGCGCGGATCGAGGCCGCCGTGGCCGATCCGCGCGCCGTCGCCGGCATCTGAGCCGCCGCCGCGTCCCGCCGGGCCCGCCGCTGGCGGGCTCCCCGCCGCCCAGGCCCCCCGCAACGCAAAGCGGCCCGCTCGGGGGAGCGGGCCGCTTGCAGGGAGGAGAGATGCTGCTATGTGTGCTTCGTATGTAGGTGCTGCGTCTGTGAGGGAAGCTGGGAATTCATCAACGCTTGGCGTAGCGGGTGACGGACGCCAGGGCGATCTGGACCACGCCGAACGCGACGAGCAGCCCGGCGGCGAGCGGGTCGCCGGCGGCCGCGAGCAGCGCGCCGGCGGCGATGGCGCCAGCGGCGAGGGTGTGATCGAGCGTCGAATGGAGGCTGGACCGCATCGACCCGTCCGCCGCCGCCAGCGCGAGCCCGAAGGCGATGGCGCCGGCCGCGAAGCCCAGCACCGTCCCGGCGGGTCCGAGGCCGAGCGCGAGTGCGCCTGCCATGGCGGCCAGCCCGGTCAGCAGCTCGACGGCGCCGTGGGCGGGGAGGGAGAGGAGTCGAAACGCGGTCATGCCGAACGCATGTTCCGCTTCGCCGAGGCCCGGGTCTGTGGGCCTGCTCACAGTCGCCCGCCGGCGGGACCCGGCGCCGCGCCCTACTGCTGCGGCCCGGCGGCCTTCCAGACGATCCGGCGCAGCTCGGCCTTCTCGCGCTCGGTGAGGGCGCTGATCCGGCCCCGCGCCTGCTGGAGCTTGCGCGCCAGCCGGGCGAGCTCCGAGCGCTCCTTGTCGGTGAGCCGCAGCCACCGCTGCCGGCCCTCGCGCACGATCGTCATGCCCACGCTGATGATGACCTGCCAGGGGACGTCCCGGGGGGACTTGAAGCGCGAGGGAAGGCGGGGACGGGGCACGGGCGCGGGATGGTAGCGGCCGCCGGCCGGCCGCCGCCCCGCTGCGCGGTGCTGCCGGGCCGGTACCGTTTCGCGCCGATGGCCAAGGTCAGACTCGACGCGCTGCTGGCGCAGCGCGGCCATTTCGAGTCGCGCAGCCGCGCGGCGGCCTCGGTGCTCGCCGGGGAGGTCGCGCTCGGCCCGGCCGGGGAGCGGGCGGCCAAGCCCGGCCAGCTGGTCGCCGATGACGTCGAAGTCGCCGTGGCCGCGCCGCCGCCGTACGTCTCGCGCGGCGGGGTGAAGCTCGCCAACGCCCTCGATGCCACCGGCGTCGATCCCGGGGGGCGCAGCTGCCTGGACGTGGGGGCGTCGACCGGCGGGTTCACCGACTGCCTGCTGCAGCGCGGCGCCGCCCGCGTCACCGCGGTCGACGTCGCCTACGGGGAACTGCACTGGCGCCTGCGGACCGACGACCGCGTCACGGTGATCGAGCGCACGAACGCACGCAGCCTTGACCCCGGCGCCCTTCCGTACGCGCCGGACCTCCTGACCGCCGACGTGTCCTTCATCTCCCTCACGAAGGTCCTTCCGGCGGTGCTCGCGGCGGCGGCCCCCCGGTTCGATGCGCTCGTGCTCTGCAAGCCGCAGTTCGAAGCGGGCCGCGAGCGCATCGGCAAGGGCGGCGTGGTGCGGGATCCGGCGCACCGGCGTGACGCCCTCGTCGCGGTCGCCGAATCGGCCCGCAGCCTCGGAGCGGCGGTGCTCGGCTTCGCCAGCTCGGGCCTGCCCGGGCCGAAGGGCAACCGCGAGACGTTCGTCTGGCTGGCCGACGGCGCCCGCGGCGGGTGCGACGACCTCGAGGCGGCGGCCCGCGAGGTCGAGCCGTGAACGCCGGCCTGCGCACGGCGACGGTGTTCACGCACCGCCGCCCCGACGACGTGGCCGCCGGCCTGGCCGCCCTGCGCCGCCTCGCGGCCCACGAGGGCTGGGTGCTGCACTTCGACGCGGTCGAGGCGCACCGGCACGGCCTCGAGCCCGGGGAGGGCATCGTCATCGCCCAGGACGCTCCGCGGGCGGCGGACCTCTGCATCGTCCTCGGGGGCGACGGCACGATCCTGCACGCCTTGCGGACCTACGCGGGCACGGGCGTCCCGGTCTTCGCCATCAACTACGGGGAGGTCGGCTTCCTCGCCACGGTGGACGCCCATCACCTCGAGGACGGGCTCGTGCGGGCGTTGCGGGGCGACTTCGAGGTGCTCTCGCTCCCGGGCATCGAGCTCAAGGGAGTCGACGGGAGCTGGCTGGCCATGAACGACGTGTCGTTTCACCGCAAGCAGGGGCTGCGCGTCGCCGACCTTGCCTACGCCATCAGCGACGAGGAGGTCGGGCGAGTGCGCTGCGACGGGCTGGTGATCGCCACCCCTGCCGGATCGACCGGGTACAACCTCGCCAACGGCGGCCCGGTGATGGCCTGGGGAGTGGAGGGCTACGTCGTGTCGTTCATCGCCCCGCATTCGCTCACGGCGCGCGCCCTCGTCGTGGCGCCGGGCGACGTGCTGACGATCCACAGCCGCTCGAGCGAGGAGCCGCTGGACGTGAGCGCGGACGGCCGTCCGGTGGTGGAGCTGGAGCCGGGGGAGTCGATGGAGGCCCGCTTCGTGCACGACCAGGGCACCCTGGCCCGGGTGCCCGGCGCGAGCTTCTACCACCGCCTCGCTGAGAAGTTCGGCCGGCTCGCGTCGTAGGTGCCGAGACTTCCCGCGGCGGGCGGCTGCCCGGGCGGGTCCGTCGGCGGGCGCTGCTACACCGTCGGCATGCTCCTCGAGCTTCGCGTTGAGAACCTCCTGCTGATCGAGCGCGCCGACCTGCGCCTCGGGCCGGGCCTCAACGTCCTCACCGGCGAGACGGGGGCGGGCAAGACGGTGCTCGCCCACGCGCTCGACCTGCTCCTCGGGGGCAAGGCGAAGCCGGGCATCGTGCGCCCGGGCGCCGCCGAGGCGTACGTCGAAGGGGCGTTCGAGCTCACAGCGGCGCTGCGGGAGCGGCTCGGGGACCGGCTGCCCGCCGCTGCCGAGGAGCTCGTGCTCGCTCGCCGGGTGAGCGCCGAGGGCCGCACCCGGGCCTACCTCAACGGCCGCGGCGCGACCGCGGCGGACCTGCGGGACGTCGGCGGCGCCCTCATCGCGTTCTACGGCCAGCACGAGCACCGCAAGCTCACCCTGGCGGCGGCCCAGCTCGAGATCCTCGACGACGCCTGCGGCCCGGAGCAGCGCGAGCGGCGCACCGCCTTCGCGGCCCGGTGGTCGGCGGCCCGGGCGCTGGCGGCCGAATCCGCCGCCCTGCGCGAGCGGGCCGGGGCCCGGGAGCGCGAGCTCGACCTCCTCGCCTTCGAGCTGGCCGAGATCGAGGCGGCGGCGCCGAGCCCGGAGGAGGAGGCCGAGCTGCAGGCCGAGCGCGGGCGCCTGCGCCATCTCGACGCGCTTCGCGACGCCGCTGCCGGCGCCGCCGAGGCCGTGGCGCCCGAGTCCGGCGGACCCGGCGCCGCGTCGCTGCTCGCCTCCGCCGAGCGGGCGCTCGACGGGGCCGCGGGGGTCGATCCTGAGCTCGACGGGCTGGCCGCGCGCTACCGGGCCCTGCGCCTGGAGGCCGAGGATCTCGGCGCAAGCCTGCGCGGATATGCCCTCGAGGTGGAGGCGGCGCCCGGCCGGCTCGAGGAGGTCGAGGACCGGCTGGCCGAGATCGAGCGGCTCAAGCGCAAGCACGGCGGGTCGGTCGAGGGCGTGCTGGCGCACGCCGAGGCCTGCCGCGAGCGCCGCGCCGAGCTCGTGGGGGCCGAGGACGCGCTCGAAGCCGCCGAGGCGCGGCTGGCGGCCGCGACGGCCGAGCTCGACGGGCTCGCCGCCGGGCTGCGCGCGGCCCGGGAGCGGGCGGCGCCGGTCCTGGCCGAGGCCGTGCGGGCACGGCTCGCCGAGCTGGCGATGGAGGACGCCGCGTTCGAGGCAGCGCTGGCGCCGCGCGAGCGCGGCCCCTCCGGCGACGACGCCGTCGAGCTGCGGATCGCGCCGAACCCCGGCGTGCCTGCCGGGCCGCTGCGGGAGATCGGCTCGGGCGGGGAGCTCTCGCGGGTGATGCTCGCCCTCACGAGCGTCGCCGCCGAGGCCGGCGGGCGCCGGGCGGACGCCGAACTGCTGGTCTTCGACGAGATCGACGCCGGCATCGGAGGCCACACGGCCCGGGCGGTGGGACAGCGGCTGCGGGCGCTGGCCGCCGGGCGCCAGGTCCTGTGCATCACCCACCTGCCCACGATCGCGGCCCTCGGGGATCGCCACTTCGTGGTCGAGAAGGACACGGCCGCGTCCACGGCCCGCACCACGGTCGCCGCGCTGGACGGCGATGCGCTCGTGGCCGAGCTCGTGCGGATGCTCGGCGCCGACGCCGGGGACGACGCGGCTCGCCGCCACGCCGCCGAGCTGCTCCAGACGGCGTGAACGCCGCCTCGCAGCGCGGGCGCTCGAGGCCACCGTGATCTAGACTCAATCGCCGTGGCCGTCTCGCGCACGCAGCCCGAGGCGGCGCCGCCACCCGAAGCGCCGCGCGAGGTGACCGGGATTGCCCGGCTGGGCAAGCGGACCAAGCACCTCGTCAAACGGCTCAAGCCCGGCGACGTCGCCATCATCGATCACCTCGACCTCGACCGGGTGTCGGGGGAAGACCTCATTGCCTGCGGGGTCCAGGGAGTGGTCAACTGTTCGCCATCCTCGAGCGGGCGGTACCCGAACGCTGGGCCCCTCCTGCTCGCTCAGGCCGGCGTGCACCTCATCGACGCGCCCGGCGCGCCGCTGTTCGACGTGCTGCGCGACGGCGATCCCATCACCCTGCGCGGCGGCGACGTCATCCGCCACGGCGAGGTCCTGGCGACCGGCGAGGTCCAGGACCCCGAGACGGTCGCGCGGCTCAACGAGCAGCGCCGCGAGGAGATCGGCGAGGCGCTCGAGGCCTTCGCCGAGAACACCGTTCAGCACATGCTCCAGGAGCGCGAGCTCCTCGCCGGCCGGCTCGAGCTTCCGGCCTTTCAGACCGACTTCCGCGACCGCCCGGCGCTCGTCGTCGTCCGCGGGGTCGACCACAAGCGCGACATCCGGGCGCTGCGGTCCTACATCCGCGACGTCAAGCCCGTGCTCGTCGGGGTCGACGGCGGCGCCGACGCGCTCATCGAGGAAGGCTTTCGCCCGCACATGATCGTCGGCGACATGGACTCGGCCACCGAGACGACGTTGCGCAGCGGGGCCGAGCTGGTCGTCCACGCCTATCCCGACGGCCGCGCGCCCGGCCGGGAGTACCTCGAGCAGCTCGGCCTGAAGTACAAGACGGTTCCGGCGCCGGCCACGAGCCAGGACGTGGCGATGCTCATCGCCGCCGAGAAGGGGGCGAGCCTGATCGTCGCCGTCGGGTCGCACTTCAATCTCGTCGAGTTCCTCGACAAGTCGCGGCGCGGCATGTCCTCCACGTTCCTGACCCGCCTGCGGCTCGGGGAGATCCTGGTGGACGCCAAGGGCGTGAGCCGGCTGTACCGCCCCCGCCCGGGGATGGCCCCGCTCATGCTCGTCCTCGGAACCGGGATCCTGACCCTCTGGGCCGTCATCTGGACCACGCCGGGACTTCACGACCTCGCCGAGCTCCTGTGGCTCAAGCTGCGCGTGCTGCTCGGCCTGGGCGTCTAAGCTCTCCCGCCGCCTGACGCGCTCCGCCGCCCGCCGTGTTCGACTTCCGCTATCACGCCCTCACGATCGTCTCGGTCTTCCTGGCCCTGATGATCGGCCTGCTGCTCGGGATCGCGATCGGCGATGCCGGCCTCGTGTCGAGTGCCGGAAACGACGTCCGGGCCTCCCTCCGCAAGGACGTCCGGGAGGCCCGGGCCGACGCCGCGCGCCTGCGGGTCGAGCTCCGCCGCCAGAAGCAGGTCGAGGAGGACCTCTACCCGCTCGTCGTCTCCAACCGGCTGCCCGGCGTGCGGGTCGGGCTCATCGGACTCGGCGGCCTGAGCAACAGCATCGTCCGCGACACCCGCCTGGCCCTGCGCGACACGGGCGGCAGCGTCGCGGGGATCGGCGTGCTGCGCGAGCCGGTCGACGAGGCCGACCTGCCGGCGGCCCCGGCGCCGCGGTCCGGCCGGAACGCGCCCGCCGCCGATCCCGTCCGGACCGCGTCGGCCTACGGGCGGGCGGTCGGACTGGCCCTGATGCGCGGCGGAAAGCCCGCCAAGGCCGCGGTGCGCACGGTGTTCGAGTCCTCGAGCGGGGCGATCGACGGCGGCCTGGACGCGATCGTGCTCTACCGGAGCCCGCCGAGCGGCATGGACACCCAGGAGGCGAAGGTCACCGAGGCGTTCGAGGACGGCCTCGTGGCCGGCCTGTCGGCCAACCAGCAGCCGGTGGTCGGGGTGGAGCAGACGACGACCTCGCCGTCGCAGATTCCCTGGTACACCGACCACAAGCTGCCCAGCGTCGACAACATCGACCAGCTGCCCGGCCGCGCCTCGCTCGTGCTGGCGCTCGCCGGCGCCAACGGCGCCTACGGCGTCAAGGACACCGCCGAGGAGCTGCTCCCCAGCGCCGTCGGGTGAGCCCGGGCGCGGACCGGGCCGCTCGCCGCCGCGGCCGCCGCTAGGGTCACCCGGCGTGGAGTCGCTCCCGCTCATCGTCGCTGCCGCGATCGCCCTTGTCGTGGCGCCGGGGCTCCTGACCGCGCTGGCCGAGAACGGGCGCGTCCACGCGAACTACCGCGGCGCGGAGCTGCCGTTTCCCGGCGGCTCGGCCATCGTCGCCTCCGCCGCGCTGGCGCTCGGGCCGCTCGCGTTCCTGGCCGAGGTCGCCGACGCCGACGTGTTCGTCGAGCCGACGCTGCGCACGGTGGCGGTCTACGCGCTGGGGGTCGCGTTTCTCGGGCTCCTCGACGACACCCTCGGCGGCGCGGCGCGCGGCTGGCGCGGCCACGGCGCCGCGGTGCTCAGCGGGGCGATCAGCACGGGCGCGCTGAAGGCGGCCGGCTCGCTTGGCCTGGCGCTCTACGCGCTCAGCGGGCTGGGCCTGTCCGTCGCCGACTACCTCCTGGCCGTTGCGCTGCTCGTTCTCACGACGAACCTGTTCAACCTGCTGGACCTGCGCCCCGGCCGCACCGGCAAGGCCTTCGTCCTGCTCGGCGCCGGGATCACGGTGGCCACGCTCGACGTGCAGCCGCTGTGGGCGCTCGGCCTGTTCGCCGGCCCGGTCGTCGTGCTCGCCTTCTTCGATCTGCGCGAGCGCACGATGCTCGGCGACACCGGCTCGAACCTCATCGGCGCCCTCGCCGGACTGTGGATGGTGCTCGCGATGGGCACGCTCGCGCAGGCGATCGCCCTCGCCGTGGTCATCGGAATCACGGTGTATGGGGAGTTTCGGTCCATCAGCTCGCTCATCGAATCGGCTCCGCTCCTGCGGCAGCTAGACTCGCTCGGGAGGCCACATCACCCGCATGCCTGACCCACATCGCACCGCAGCCGGCTTCGGCGGAACCACCCGCTTCATCTTCGTCACCGGCGGCGTCGTCTCGTCGCTGGGGAAGGGCATCGCCGCCTCGTCGATCGGGCGCCTGCTCGTATCGCGCGGCCTCACGGTCGCCCTCCAGAAGTTCGACCCGTACATCAACGTCGACCCCGGCACGATGTCGCCGTACCAGCACGGCGAAGTCTTCGTCACCGAGGATGGCGCCGAGACGGACCTGGATCTCGGCCACTACGAGCGCTTCACCGACGCGAACACCAGTCGCGGCTCCAACGTCACGGCCGGCGCGATCTACAACTCGGTGATCCGCCGCGAGCGCCGGGGCGACTACCTCGGCGCGACCGTCCAGGTCGTCCCGCACATCACCGACGAGATCAAGCAGCGGATCCGGGTGATCGCCGAGAGCACCGACGTCGACGTGGTGATCACGGAGATCGGCGGCACCGTCGGCGACATCGAGTCCCTGCCGTTCCTCGAGGCCATTCGCCAGTTCCCGGTCGACGCCGGCCGTCCCCGCTGCATGTTCGTCCACCTCACGCTCGTGCCCTACATCGGCCACGCCGGCGAGCTGAAGACCAAGCCGACCCAGCACTCCGTCAACGAGCTGCGGCGCATCGGCATCGCGCCCGACATGGTGATCTGCCGCTCCGAGGGCACGCTGTCCCAGGAGATCCGCCGCAAGATCGCGCTGTTCGCGAGCCTCCCGGAAACCGCGGTGGTCTCGGCCCGCGATGTCGACAACATCTACAAGGTCCCGCTGAACTTCCGCGAAGAGCAGGTCGACGACTTCATCGTCGACTACTTCGGGCTCGAGGCCGGGGAGCCGCGCCTGTCGGGCTGGGAGCAGCTCATTCAGCGGGCCGACCAGGCCACGGACACGGTGAAGATCGCCCTCGTCGGGAAGTACGTGCAGCTCGAGGACGCCTACCTCTCCGTGGTCGAGGCGCTGCGCCACTCGGGCTTCGAGCACGGCTGCCGGGTCGAGATCGACTGGGTCGATTCCGAGAAGCTCACGCCCGCGGAGGCCGCCGGCCGCCTCGCCGGTGCCGACGGGATCCTCATTCCGGGCGGCTTCGGCGGCCGTGGCATCGAGGGCAAGATCGCGGCCGCGCAGGTGGCCCGCGAGCAGCAGACCCCCTACCTGGGGATCTGCCTGGGCATGCAGATCGCGGTCGCCGAGTTCGCCCGCCACGCCAGCGGGATGGACGGGGCGAACTCGACCGAGTTCGATCCCGAGACCCCGTTCCCGGTGATCGACCTCCTGCCCGAGCAGAAGGAGGTCGCCGACATGGGCGGCACGATGCGCCTCGGGGCCGACCCGGTCAAGGTGCACGAGGGGACGCGGGCGCGGGAGATCTACGGCGACGCCGTGGTCTACGAGCGCCACCGCCACCGCTACGAGGTCAACAACCTCCTGCGCCGGCGGCTCGAGGCCGCCGGCCTGGTCGTCTGCGGGACCTCCCCGGACGAGCGGCTCGTCGAGATGATCGAGCTGCGCGATCACCCGTTCTTCGTGGCGTCGCAGTTCCACCCCGAGTTCAAGTCGCGGCCCGAGCGCCCCGCGCCGCTGTTCCGCGAGTTCGTCCGGGCGGCCCAGGCGCGGGCGGCCGGACAGGCGCCGGAGGGCGAGCCGTCGGTGGCGCGCGCAGAAGCCGCTGGCGCGCCGCCGGCGGGCGCGTGACGGCCGCCGCGCGGTGAGCCGGGTCGCCGAGGAGGAGCGCCGCTGGCTCGGGGCGGCCTTCGCCGCCCTGTGCCGGATCGAGAGCCCGACGGGCCGCGAGCGCGCCTGCGCGGACGCGGTCGCCGCCGAGCTGCGGGCGATGGGCCTCCAGCCGGCCGAGGACGGCTGCGCCGCGGCGGCCCGGTCGGACGCCGGCAACCTCCTCGCCCGCATCGAGCCGGCAGATCCCGGGGCTCCGAGCATCCTGCTCTGTGCCCACCTCGACACGGTCGCGCTCGCCGCCCCGGTCGAGCCGGTGCTGCGCGACGGGCGCTGGGAGAACGCGAATGCCGGCATCCTCGGCGCCGACAACAAGGCCGCCGTCGCCGTGCTGCTCGCGGCGGCCCGCCGCTGGTCGGCGGCGCCCCCGCCCGTCGGCGTGGAGATCCTCTTCACCGTGGCCGAGGAGGACGGCCTGCGCGGGGCCACGGCGTTCGACCCGTCGGTGCTGCGCAGCGCGTTCGGCTACGTCCTGGACCACGCGTCCCCGATCGGCGAGATCGTGCTGGCGTCGCCGACGTACTACCGGATCGAGGCCGAATTCCGCGGCCAGGCCGCGCACGCCGGGATCCGCCCCGAGGACGGCCGCAGCGCGATCGCCGCGGCGGCCACGGCCGTGGCCTCCATGCCGCTCGGGCGCCTCGATGCCGACACGACCGTCAACGTCGGGTCCATCGCCGGCGGGTCGGAGTCCACGAATGTCGTCCCGGATCGCTGCCGGCTCGCCGCCGAGGTGCGCTCGGTCGACCCGTCTCGCGCCGAGGACGTGGTGGCCGAGACGGTCGACCGCCTGCAGGACGGGGCCGACGCGCACGGCTGCGACGTGGACGTGCAGGTGCAGCGCCTCTTCCGCGGCTACCGCACGCGCCGGACTGCCCCGGCCGTCGCGGCCGCCGAGGCCGCGCTGCAGGCGTGCGGGCACGAGCCGCGGCCGATCGTCACCGGCGGCGGCTCGGACGCGAACGCGTTCGAGGCCGCGGGCTTCTCGTGCGTGAACCTCGCGAACGGAACCGAGCGCAACCACGAGCCGACCGAGGCTGTGAGCGAGGCGGCGCTGGAGCGGATGCTCGACGTCGTGCTCGCGCTGCCCGCGGCCGCGGCACGCCTGGACGTGCGCGCCGGGGCGCCGGCGGCCGGGGGGCCGGCGGAGGCCGCGGCGTGCTGAAACTGCGGCGCGGCACCGTGGTGGAGGCCGCGGAGACGGGGGAGCCCATGCAGCGGCTCGAGGTGGAGGTCGCCGGCGAACGGCGGGCTGCTCTCGCGGACCTCGCGCTCGTCGGCCCCTCGGAGGCGGGCGACGAGGTGGTCGTGAACACCGAGGCGCGGGACCTGGCGCTCGGCTCCGGCGGCTTCGACGTCGTGCACGTCAACCTCACGCGGGGCTGCGCGGGGGAGGGGGTGCCGGGCGCGCACGTCATGAAGCTCAACTACACGAGCCTGCAGCACGCGGTGCTGCCGGTCGAGGAGGAGCAGCTCGCGGTGCCGCTCGGGCGCCCGGCGGCCGTCTTCGGGCTCCACGGCCAGCTTGCCCCGCTCGCCTGGGCGCTGGCCGAGGCCGCGCCCGGCGCCCGGCTTGGGTTCGTGCAGACCGCGGGCGGGGCGCTGCCGGGCGGCCTCTCGGGCGTCGTGCGCGAACTGCGCCGCCGGGGCCTGCTGGCAGGGCACCTCACGGCGGGCCCCGCGTTCGGCGGAGACGGGGAGGCGATCACCGCCGCCGGCGCCATCCAGCACGGCCTGGCCAGCCTCGGCTGGGACGCGGCGGTGTGCGGCCCCGGCCCCGGGATCCTCGGGTCCGGCTCGGCGCTCGGCCACGGCGGGATGGTCGCCATGGACACCGCGCACGCCGCGCTCGCGCTCGGGTGCCCGACGCTCGTCGTGGCCCGCATGTCCGGGGGCGACCCTCGGCCCCGGCACCGCGGCGTTTCGCACCACACCCGGACGGTCCTGGAGCTGCTGCTTGCGCCGGTGACCGTCGCGCTGCCCGAGGGCTTCGATGGCGAGGTGCCCGAGCGCCACCACGTCCGTCGCGTGCCGGCCGATCTCGCCGGCTACCGGGCCAGCGGGCTGCCCGCCTCGACCATGGGCCGTTCGCTCGAGGAGGATCCGGCCTTCTTCGCCGCGGCGCTGGCCGCCGGCACGGTCCTGGCCGGCCTCATCGCGGAGGCGACGGCATGAGCGAGTTCGAGCGGATCGGCGGCGAGGAGAAGTTCGCCGGGCGGATCGGGACCCTCCGGGTGGACCGGTTCCGCCACTCCGACGGCACGGTCGTCGAGCGCGAGGTCATGGACCATCCCGGCGCCGTGGGGATCGTGGCCCACGACGACCTGCACGTATGGCTGGTCCGCCAGCCCCGCGAGGCGACCGGCGAGCCCGGCCTGCTGGAGATCCCTGCGGGCCGGCTCGACGTTCCGGGCGAAGCGCCGCTCGACGCCGCGCGCCGCGAGCTGGCCGAGGAGATCGGCAAGTCCGCCCGCACCTGGGAGCCGATCGTCAGCTTCTACTCCAGCCCCGGGTTCACGAACGAGCGGGTTCACCTGTTCCTCGCCTCGGGGCTCGGGGAGGCGCACGCGGCCAGCGAGGAGGACGAGCGCATCGAGGTCGTGGCGTGGCCGCTCGACGATCTCGAGGGCGCCATCGACGCCTGCCAGGACTCGAAGTCGCTCATCGGCCTCCTGTGGCTTCGCGACGCCGTCGAGCGGCCCGAGGACGACCTCACCGCCTGAAACCCCGCGTGCAGGACCAAGGTGCGCGGCTCCCGCAGCCGAACCTTGGCGCATGCCGGATTCCCCTGCCCCGCGGCGGGAGTTCACCGACCTCGTCCTGGACTTCCTCGCCTATCTCGAGCTCGAGCGCGGGCTGTCGCGCAACACGCTCGAGGCCTACCGCACCGACCTGCTGCAGTTCGGAGCCCACCTCGAGCGCGCCGGCGTCAGCGCGCTGGAGGCCACCCACGCCGACCTGACCGCCTTCGTGACGGAGCTGGCGGCCGGCGCCGACGGGCGCCGGCCGGTCGGGCCCGCGACCGTGCAGCGCAAGGTCGCCTGCCTGCGCTCCTTCTACCGGCACCTGCGCCGGGAGGGCATCCTCGCCTCCGACCCGACCGCGGACCTCCGTGCGCCGAAGAAGGGCCAGCGGCTCCCGCAGGTCCTCTCCCGCGGCGAGGTGGGGCGGCTGCTGGCCGCGCCGTCCGGAACCGAGCCCGGCGCGCTGCGCGACCGCGCGCTGCTCGAGCTCATGTACGCCTGCGGCCTACGGGCGTCCGAGGCGGTGGGGCTGGAGCTCGGGGACGTCGATCTCGAGGCCGGAGTCCTGCGGACCTACGGGAAGGGGTCCAAGGAGCGCCTCGTCCCGGTCGGCCGCGAGGCGGTCGGGGCGGTGCGGGCCTACCTCGAGCGGGGCCGCCCGCGGCTGGTCACCGACCCGGCGGTCGCCGCGGTGTTCCTCAACCGCCGGGGCGGCCCGCTGACGCGCCAGGGCCTCTACAAGATCGTGCAGCGGCATGCCCGCGCGGCGGGCCTGGACCACAAGATGAGCCCGCACACGCTGCGCCACACCTTCGCCACGCACCTCCTGGCGGGCGGCTGCGACCTGCGCTCGGTCCAGGAGATGCTCGGCCACGCGGACATCGCCACGACGCAGATCTACACCCACCTCTCCGCCGAGCGGCTCAAGGACGCCTACCACTCGGCGCATCCGCGCGCCAGCCGCGCGAACGGGACCTCGCTGCCGCGGGCCAGCCGCGCCGACGACGTGCCGCCGCCGCGCGCCAGCCGCGCCTAGCGCGGGCCCGGGCGGCGCGGGCATTCGGGCCGGCGGGCCGGTCCCCCCCTGGGATACTCGGCCGATGCCGGAGCTGCCCGAGGTCGAGACGATCCGCCGCGCCCTCGCGCCCCGCGTGCAGGGGCGCCGGCTGGCTGCAGTCGAGATCCTCGATGCCCGCTGGAGCCGCCCGCTGGCGCCGGATGAGCTGGCCGGGGGCCTCGAGGGCCGCCGCGTCGAGCGGCTCGGGCGGCGCGGGAAGTACCTGCTGTGGGAGCTGGAGGACGAGGTCACCCTCATCCAGCACCTGCGGATGACCGGGACGCTGCTGTTCGATCCGCCCGACGAGCCGTCGCACGTGCGGGTCCGGATCGCCCTCGACGACGGGCACCGGCTGCGCTACACCGACCCGCGCCGCTTCGGGACCGGCGAGCTCGCGCTCGGCCGGGCGGCGCTCGAGGCCTTTCTGGACGCGCGCCTGGGCCCCGAGCCGTTCGACGCGGAGTGCACTCCCGCCGGCCTGCGCCGCGCGGCCCGCGGCCGGACGGCGCCGATCAAGGCGTTCCTGCTCGACCAGCGGCGGATCGCGGGGGTGGGGAACATCTACGCCGACGAGGCCCTGCACCGGGCCGGCATCCACCCGCTGCGCCCCGCCGGGGCCCTGCGCCTGGCCCAGTGGGAGGCACTGCACGCCGGCGTCGTGGCGGCGCTGCAGGCCGGCATCGACGCCCACGGCGCCTCGATCGACGACTTCCGCGATCCGGACGGGGCGCGGGGCACGTTCCAAGACACGTTCCTGGTTCACCGCCGGGCCGGCGAGCCGTGTCCGGCCTGCGGCGGGCCGGTCCGCAAGCTCGTGGCCGCGGGGCGCGGGACCTACGTCTGCGAGCGCTGCCAGCCGCGCCCGCGAGGCTAGGCGGCCAGCAGCGACGCGAGGGTGCCGTCGCGGTCGGCGGACTCGAGGTCGCTCAGGCCCCCGAGGGTCTCGTCGCCGATCACGATCTGGGGGAACGTCATGAGCCCGGTGCGGCGCGCCAGCTCGGCCCGGCCGTCCGGATCCTTTGCCAGATTCACTTCGTCGAAGGCGACGTTGCGCGCCAGCAGCAGCGCCTTGGCCTTGCCGCAGCGGGCACAGGGATCGGTCGTGTAGACGGTGACTGGCTTGGACACTTCAAAAAGAATAGCGACGAGGCGAGCGGCACCGTGCCCGGTCCGCTGAAGACCGAGGGGATCGTCCTGCGCTCGATCCGGTACGGCGAGGCCGACCGGATCCTGCACGTGTACACGCCCGCCCGCGGGCGGCTGAGCGCGATCGCCAAAGGCGTGCGGCGCTCTCGCAGCCGGTTCGGCGGGCGGCTCGAGCCGTTCTTCCACCTCGAGCTCATGCTCCACGAGGGCCGCAGCGAGCTGCTCACCGTCACCTCGGCGCAGACCGTCGCCGCCCACGCCCGCCTGCGGACCGACGCCGCCGCCCTCGACACGGCCGCGCGCGCCTGCGACGCCGTCGGGCGGCTGTTCGAGACCGCCGACTCGAACCCCGCTGTCTTCCACCTGCTCGCCAACGAGCTCGCCCTGCTCGACGCCGACCCGGCCGCGGCCGGCCACGCCAACCAGCTCGCCTTCCGCGCCAAGCTCCTCGTGGCCGCCGGCTTGGCGCCGCAGCTCGCCGCCTGCGCCTCCTGCGGGGAGCACGAGCATCTCAGCGGCTATTCCGGCGCGGCGGGCGGGGTCGTGTGCGCGTCGTGCGAGGCCTCGGCCTTCCCGCTCGGAGCGGAGGCGCACACGTTCCTGACCGGCGCGCTCGCGCGTCCGCTTGCGGAGACGCCGGGTGCCTCGGGGCGGGCGCTGCGCCAGGCCGAGCGCGCGCTGGCCGAGACCCTCGAGCACCATGCGCACGTGCGCTGGAGGCCGGCGGCGTGAGGCCGCTGGCTGGCTCCGGGCGGACTGCGGCGGGGGGAATGCCGCAGCCGAGTGCGGGACTTCACTCATGCGCGCGGCACCGGCGCGGCTAGAATCGCGCCCGTGGAGAGCGAGGGTGCCGTAGCCGCTGCCGTGCCGACCAGGCTGGTCTATGACTTCGCCGAGGGCTCGCGGGAGATGCGGGTCCTGCTCGGCGGCAAGGGCGCCAACGTGGCCGAGATGACCCGCATCCTCGGCCCCGACCGGGTGCCGGGCGGGTTCACGATCACCACCGAGGCCTGCGTGGCCTACATGAACGCCGGGGCCGAGCCCGAAGGGCTCGAGGCCCAGGTCGACGCCGCGCTGGCCCGCCTCGAAGCCCGCGCCGGCAAGCGGCTCGGCGATCCGGACGATCCGCTGCTCGTCTCGGTTCGCTCCGGAGCCCGCGACTCGATGCCGGGGATGCTCGACACGGTCCTGAACCTCGGGCTCAACGACGCCTCGGTCCACGGCCTCTCCGAGGCCACGGGCAACGCGCGCTTCGCCTGGGACTCCTACCGGCGGTTCGTGCAGATGTTCGGCAACGTCGTGCGCGGCGTGCCGGGCGAGCGCCTCGAGGCCGAGATCGCGGCCGTCAAGGCCCAGCGCGGCGCGACGCTCGACACCGACCTGGATGTCGAGGCGCTCGAGGACCTGACCGCTCGCTTCAAGGCGATCTTCCGCGAGCAGACCGGCGAGGAGTTCCCCGCCGAGCCGCGCGACCAGCTGCGCCAGGCCATCCTGGCCGTGTTCGACTCGTGGATGGGCGCCCGCGCCGTCTCGTACCGCCGCATCAACCGCATCCCCGACGACTGGGGCACGGCGGTCAACGTGCAGCAGATGGTCTACGGGAACAAGGGCGACACGTCCTGCTCCGGCGTGGCGTTCTCGCGCGACGAAGTCACCGGCGCGCCTCAGCCGTCCGGCGACTTCCTCGTCAACGCCCAGGGGGAGGACGTCGTCTCGGGCGTCCGGACCCCGCAGGACCTGAGCGAGTTCGGCGAGGTGATGCCAGCTGCGCACGCCGAGCTCATGGAGATCCTCCAGACGCTCGAGCGCCACTACAAGGACATGCAGGACACGGAGTTCACGGTGGAAGAGGGGCGCCTCTACATGCTCCAGACCCGCAACGCGAAGCGGCCGGCGCAGGCCGCCGTGCGGTTCGCCACCGATGCCGTGAACGAAGGCCTCCTGACCGAGGCCGAAGCCATCGTCACGATCGATGCCGAGACGCTCGAGGCGCTGCTGCACCCGACGATCGACCCGCACGCCGAGTACTCGGTGCTGACGTCCGGGGTCGCCGCGTCGCCCGGCGCCGCCCAGGGCGAGATCGTCTTCGAGGCCCGCGACGCCGTTGAAGCCGCCGAGGCGGGCCGGGCCGTCTTGCTCGTGCGCCCGTTCACCGAAGCCGACGACGTCGCCGGCTTCCACGCCGCCAAGGGCATCCTCACGAGCGAGGGCGGCAAGGCTTCGCACGCTGCGCTCGTCGCCCGCGGCATGGGGCGCCCGTGCGTCTGCGGCGCGTCGGACCTCGACATCGACCTCGAGGCCGGGACCGTCGCGGTCGGCGGGACCGTGCTGCACGCCGGCGACCTCCTCACGATCAACGGCTCCACTGGCGAGGTCACGGTCGACGAGGTGGCCCTCGTGGACCCGGAGATCGGCGAGTCCTTCCTGACGATCCTCAGCTGGGCCGACGACCTGCGCCGCCTCGGGGTCAGGACGAACGCCGACACGCCCGAGGACGCCCGCAAGGCGCGCGCGTTCGGGGCCGAGGGCATCGGCCTGTGCCGTACCGAGCACATGTTCATGGCCGCCGACCGGCTCCCGAAGATGAAGGCGATGATCCTCGCCGAGAGCGAGGCCGAGCGCCGGGGAGCGCTGGCCGAGCTGCGCCCGCTGCAGCAGAGCGACTTCGAGGGGCTGTTCGAGGCGATGGAGGGGCTGACGGTCACGATTCGCCTCCTGGATCCGCCGCTGCACGAGTTCCTTCCCAAGCTCGACGACCTCAAGATCCAGGCCGAGCGGGCGCGTCACGACGGCGGTGCTGGCGAGCTCGCCCAGCTCGAGCACCTCCTCGAGCGGGTCGGATCCCTGCACGAGGTCAACCCGATGCTCGGCACGCGCGGGTGCCGCCTGGGGATCCTCTACCCCGAGATCTACGAGATGCAGGTCGAGGCGATCGTCCGGGCGGCCCTGGCGGTGCGCGAGCGCACCGGCCTGGCCCCGCATCTCGAGGTGATGATCCCGCTCGTGAACTACGAGCACGAGATCGAGCTGATGCGCGACCTCGTCGTCTCGACCGCGCACGGGCTCGGGCTCGAGGTCGGCCGCGACTTCAGCGTCGGGACGATGATCGAGCTGCCGCGCGCCTGCCTGGTCGCCGAGCGCATCGCCCACCACGCCGACTTCTTTTCGTTCGGGACCAACGACCTCACCCAGACGACGCTCGGCTTCTCTCGCGACGACATCGAGGGCCGGATCCTCGCCAAGTACATCGACCGCAAGATCCTCGACCGGTCCCCGTTCGAGACCATCGACCGGCCCGGCGTGGGCGAGCTCGTGAAGATGGCCGCCTGGAACGGGCGGCTGGCCGAGCCCGATCTGAAGCTCGGCGTGTGCGGCGAGCACGGCGGCGACCCCAACTCGATCGACTTCTTCGAGAACGCGGGCATCGACTACGTCTCCTGCTCGCCCTACCGGGTTCCGGTGGCCCGGGTCGCGGCCGCCCAGGCCGCGGTCCGGCGCGGCAGCTGAGCCGCCCGCGCGGGCCGTTCCCCCGCCGGAGCCGCTCCCGGTGCGAGAATCGACGGCGTGGAGCGCGCCGCCCTCACCGATCCTGCCGGACCCGTCGCCGACTCGTTCGCGGACCGGGTCGCCGCTGCCGAGGCACAGCGGCTCTCGCCCCTCGCCACGCGGTCCTACCCCGCGACCCGGGCGCGGCCCGAGCCGGACTGCGGGCTGCGCACGCCGTTCCAGCGCGATCGCGACCGGATCGTGCACTGCAAGGCGTTCCGCCGTCTGGCCCACAAGACGCAGGTCTTCGTGGCACCCGAGGGCGACCACTACCGGACCCGGCTGACCCACACGCTCGAGGTCACCGGGATCTCGCGCGGCGTCGCGCGGGCCCTCGCGCTCAACGAGGACCTGACCGAGGCGATCGGGCTCGCGCACGACCTCGGCCACCCGCCGTTCGGGCACATCGGGGAGGACGTGCTGGACCGCTGCCTGCAGGAGCGCTACGGCAGCGGCTTTCGCCACTTCGAGCACTCGCTGCGGGTGGTGGACGTCCTCGAGCGCGACGGCGCCGGCCTCAACCTCAACGCCCCGGTACGGGATGGCATCCTCGGGCACTCCGGGCGCGCGGAGCCGCCGGCGACCCTCGAGGGCCGGATCGTGCGCCTGGTCGACCGGATCGCCTACATCAACCACGACATCGACGATGCCGTGCGCGCCGGCGTGATCGGCGAGGGCGACCTGCCCGGCGACGCCATTGCGGCGCTCGGCCAGACGGGCTCCCAGCGGATCGACACGCTCGTGCACGACCTCGTGGAGCACAGCGAGGCGGCAGGCGACATCGTGCAGGGCGCGGCCGTCGGGGCCGCGATGGACGACCTGCGCACGTTCATGTTCGACCGTGTCTACCTCGGGCCCGAGGCCCGCCGCGAGCACGCCCGGGTCGAGGCGGTGCTGCGCGGGCTGTTCGAGCACTACGTCGCCCAGCCCGAGGAGCTCCCCCCGTCGCCGGCGGCCTCCGAGGCCGAGCGGGTCACCGACTACCTGGCCGGCATGACCGACCGCTTCTGCATCCGCACGTACGAGGACCTCACGGTGCCGAGGTCGTTCGCCTGACCGGCAACTCCATGCCGCGCTACACCGATGACAGCAAGGAGCGGGTTCGCGACGCCGTCGACATGGTCGCGCTCGTCGGGGCCAAGACCGACCTGCGCAAGGCCGGGCCGGCGTCGTACCAGGGCCTGTGCCCGTTCCACGACGAGCGCACGCCGTCGTTCGGCATCGATCCGGTCAAGAAGGTCTACCACTGCTTTGGCTGCGGGGCCGGCGGCGACGCCTTCACGTTCGTGGAGGAGACCGAGGGCCTCGACTTTGCCGGCGCCTTGGAGTTCCTCGCCGACCGCTTCGGGGTGCAGCTCGAGGTTGCCGACGAGGATCCGCAGGCCGCGCAGCGGCGCGCCCGCCGCGAGCGGCTCCTCACGCTGCTGGACCGCACCGCCGCCTTCTACGCGCGCGTGCTGTGGGATGCGGACGAGGCGGCCGGGGCGCGGGCGTATCTCCTGGACCGCGGCCTCGACGAGCCGGCCCTGCGGGCGTTCCGCGTCGGCTACAGCCCCAAGGCGTGGGACACCGTGCTCATGGCGTCACGCCGGGCGGGGTTCAGCGAGGACGAGCTGCAGGCCGCCGGCCTGGCCCAGCGGTCCCGCGACCGGCCCGGCCAGATCTTCGACCGCTTCCGCGGGCGGATCATGTTCCCGCTCACCGATTTGCGGGGACGCACACTGGGCTTCGGGGCGCGTGCCCTGCGGGACGACCAGCAGCCGAAGTACTTGAACTCCAGCGACGGCGAGGTCTACCACAAGGGCCGCCAGCTCTTCGGGGCCGACCTGGCCCGCAGCGCGGCCGCCAAGGCGGGGCGCGTGGTGGTCGTCGAGGGCTACACCGATGTCCTCGCGCTGCACCAGGCGGGCATCGAGAACGTCGTGGGGCTCATGGGCACCGCGATGACCGAGGAGCAGGTGGCGGCCCTCGCCCGCCTCAGCGGCGTGGACGGGGTCGTGGACCTCGCCCTCGACGCCGACGCGGCCGGCCAGGAGGCGATGCTGCGCGCGGCGTGGGTCGCCCGCGGGCAGCGGCTGGAGCTGCGGGTGGTCCCGCTGCCGCCCGGCACCGATCCGGCCGAACTCGTGACCGTCGAGGGCGCCGACGCGGTCCGGTCCCGCATGGCGGGCTCGGTGCCGTTCGCCCGCTTCCGGGTCGACACGATCCTGGCCCGCGACGACCTGGGCACGCCGGAGGGGCGGGACCGCGCCTATGCCGAGCTGCGGGGCGTGCTGTCGGCGCTGCCCCCCGCTCCGAGCCGGGACGAGCTCGTGCGCAAGGTCGCCAGCCGCCTCGGGCTCTCGGAGCAGCTCGTCGCCCTGCTCGTGCAGGCGCCCGGCCGCGGCGAGGCCCCGGCTGCCGCGCGGCCCGCCGGTGCAGATGGCGGCGCCTCGCGCCCGGCGGCGCCGCCGCCGCGGCGGGCCCCCGACGTGCTCGACAAGCGCCAGCAGACCGAGCGCACGTTCCTGGCCCTCTGCATCGCGATGCCCGACCTCGGGCGCGACGCGCTGCGCCGGGTCGACCTCGAGCGCCACTTCACGTCGCCGGTCGCCCGGCGGGCCGCGGCGCACCTGCGCGAGCATCTGGCCTCGCCGACCGAGGGCCTGCCCGAGGGCGACCCCGAGCTCTCCGAGCTCGTCGTCGAGCTGGCGGTGCGGGCCGGGCAGGGGCCGTTCGAGGCCACGGCACTCGAGCTCGAGACTCTCCAGCTCGAGCTGGCCCGGCTGGAGCGCGAGATCGCCGCCGCCCGGGCCGAGGGCCGGCCCGGGGTGGCGGCCCTGGCCGCCGAGCGCACCGCGGTCCAGGCGAAGGTCGACGTGGCCGTCGACGAGGTCTCCACGCGCCCGCCGCGCGAGCCGTAGGGCCGCGCGGGGGCGAAGCTCCGGGGGTGGGACTCGAACCCACAACCCTTCGGTTAACAGCCGAATGCTCTGCCGATTGAGCTACCCCGGATCGTCGGGCCGCGCCGCGGGCGGCAGGCCCGCGGGCAAGGATAGAGCCAGGGCGGCGGGACCGTCTCGCCCCCGGCGTCGGAGCCCGGCGCGCTGCGGCCCGGCGGGCCGGGACGGCGTGCGCTGGAAGGCGCCCGGCACCGCTGGTACGGTCGCGCCCATGACCTCTCGTTCGCGCCGTGCCCCTCGCCTGGCCGCCGCCCTGGCCGCCGCCAGCCTCGTCGTCGCGCTCCCGGCCTGCGGGGCCGTGGACAAGATCGTCTCGGACGTCAGCACGGCCGCGGTCGGGCTCGGCGTGGATCTCATCTCGAAGCCGCTGCAGTCCGAGGTGCGCTCGCAGCTCAAGAGCCAGGGCATCGAGCTCAAGTCGGGCCCCGACTGCTCGGGCGACATCAAGAACGAGGTCAGGATCGACTGCACGGCGGTCACGAGCGACGGCAAGGCGGTCGAGGTCAAGTTCACGGCCAAGGCAAACGGCAGCACCAGCTGCCCGGGGAGCCTGGTCGTCACGGTTGGAGGCAAGAAGACCGTCAACCAATCCCAGGATCCCTGCAAGGCCGCGTCGAGCCTGAACTGACGGCACCGGCTCCCGGCGCCCCCGCGAAGGCCTCGACGAGCTCCGCGGCGCGGTTCGCCGGATCAGCGGCGCGCAGCCACGCCGCGAGCGACTGGGCCCGCGCCCGCCGGCGCGGGTCGCTCAGGGCACGCTGCACGGCGAGGCGCACCGTGACGGGTGCGACGAGCCGGCCCGGGAGCCGCACGCCCACGCCTGCCCAGTCGGCGCGCGCGGCGTTCTCCGGCATGTCGCCGCCCGCCGGGGCGGCCACGACCGGGCAGCCGCTGGCCAGGGCGCGAGCCAGCGTGCCGTGGCCGCCGTGGCAGACCACGAGGTCGCAGCGCGGCATCGTGCGGGCGTAGGAGACCCAGTCCACGAGCCGGGCGTTCCCCGGGACCGCGAGCGGGCGGGGGAGCGGCCGGCGGTTCGTGGTCGCCAGCACCCGCACCGGCTGGCCGGCGAGCCCGGCAACGGCGGCGCGCAGCAAGCGATGGGAGGGGTCCTGGACCGTCGACGGCGCGACGAGCACGAGCGGTCCGTCGCCGCCCGGCAGCTCGACGTCCCCGAACGGCGGCTCCCACAGCAGCGGTCCCACGACGTGCGTGCCGGGCTGCAGCGGGCGCGGATACTCGAGCTGGGGGAAGGTGGCGACGAGGCACAGCCGGTCGCTGATCGCCCCGAAGAGCCGGTCGACGGAGGGCAGGCCCAGGCGGGCCCGGGCGCCGTTGTACTCGTCGCGCCCCTGGCGGACGCCGCGCAGGACCGGGCCCTCGAGCGCCGACCAGGCGGCCCGGCCGGCGGCGGTGCGCGGCAGGCGGGCGCCGAGCGCGTACGGGGGCGCGCCGTGGAGGGGGCGCGGGTCGACGTGGGGGATGAGGGTGGCGACCGGCACCCCCTCGAGCTCTCCGGCCAGCGCCGGCGCGAGCGTGAGGATGTCGGCGACGACGGCGTCCGGGCGCAGCGCGGCGACGAGGGGACGGGTCTCCCGGGCCGCGCGCACCGCCGCGGCGTAGGGCTGGAGCGGCCGCCCCGGAGCGGGGAAGACCTGGTACTCGGGCGCCGCGGCGAACCGCAGGCCCGCCGCGACCGCCGGCGCCTCCCAGCGCGCCCAGGTCTGGAGCGTGACGTCGTGACCGCGGGCGGCCAGGGCGGCCCCCAGCGCGAGCATGGGAAACGCGTGCCCGGGGTCGCCGAACGCCCCGAGGAGCAGGCGCCGCGGCCGCCCCGCGGGCACGGTCAGGCCAGCTCGGCCAGGCGGCGCAGCTGCTCGAGCCGCTCGTCCGCGGTCCAGGCCATCGGGCTGACCATCAGCGTCGTGACGCCGGCCGCCTGGAAGACGGCCAGGCGCTCGCGCACGACGTCGGCGGGCCCGCAGAGCGACACCAGGTCGATGAGCTCGGCTGGCAGCGCCGCCGCGGCCTCCTCCCGCTTGCCCTCCAGATAGAGGTCCTGGACCGTCCGGGCAGCGTCCTCGAACCCGTAGCGGCAGACGAGCGCGTTGTAGAAGTTCTTGTCGCGCGATCCCATGCCGCCGACGTAGAGCGCCAGGTAGGGCCGCATCGCGTCGCGGGCGCTGTCGAGATCGTCGGTCACGAAGAGGTTCACCGTGGGGGCGATCTCGAAGCCGTCGAGGGAGCGGCCGGCAGAGGCCGCGCCCTCCTCGAGCAACGGCGTGAACTCCGCGACGTGCTCGGGCGAGAAGAGGGTGGGGATCCACCCGTCGGCGACCTCGCCGGCCAGCGTGGTGTTCCGCGGCCCGATCGCCGCCAGGAAGATCGGGATCCGCTCCTGGACCGGGGCGATCGTGAGCTTCAGCGCCTTGCCGGGCCCGTCCGGCAGGGGCAGCTCGATGGTCTCGCCGCGGTACTCCAGGCGCTCCCGGGCCAGGGCCTGGCGGACGACGGCGATGTACTCCCGGGTGCGCTGGAGCTGGCGGCCGAACCGCTGGCCGTGCCATCCCTCGGCCACCTGAGGGCCCGAGGAGCCGATGCCGAGCAGCATGCGGCCGCCGGAGATCTGGTCGAGGGTGGCGGCGGTCATCGCCGTCATCGCCGGGCTGCGCCCCGGCATCTGCATGATCGCCGTGCCGAGCTTGATCCGCTCGGTCTGGCCGGCGAACCAGGCCAACGGCGTGACGGCATCGGAGCCGTAGGCCTCCGCAGTCCAGACCGAGTCGTAGCCCAGCGACTCGGCCGCCTGGACGATCTGGAGCTGCTCGTCCTTCGTGAGGCCCAGGCCCCAGTATCCGACGTGGACGCCGAGCTTCATCTGCAAGGTTCCTTTCAGCCGCAGGGAGGTGCTTGTGGGCGGCGACGGCCTGCCGTACGGTCGGCCGGCGCCTGGTGAGGGGCGCGAACACTATGCGACGCCGCCGCGCGACGAGAGCCACCGAGGAGCTGCGCCGGGCCGTCGGGTGCCTGCCGCCCGCGACCCGGGCGGCGATGCTGGCCGGGCTGCGGGAGGAGGAGCAGATCGTCGCCGGCGCCTACAGCCACGGCGGCGGCGTGTGCCCGATGCTCGCGGCCCACCGGCGGGGCGGCCGCACGAGCGTCCTGGCCTTCGCCAAGGCCTGGGACCGGTTCACCGGCGCGGCCCGCCCGCGGCGCGCCTCGGACCGCGAGATCCGGGTGCTGGCCGCCCAGCTCGAGGCGAGCCTGGCCGCCGACGCGGACTTCGCCGCGGCCATCGCGGGGCACCGCGCGATGCTGGCCGACGCCGCCGGATCGCTGGCCCGCCTGGAGGCCGGCGGTCAGATCGTCTCGCCGGGGCGGTTGAAGACGATCTCGGGGATGAGGCAGCCGGGCGAGGTCTTGAGCACGTAGCGCACGGCCTCAGCGATGTCGGACGGCTGGATCATCGACGACGGCTCGACCGACTCCTTGATGAAGTCGGTCATCGCCGTGTCCACGAAGCCCGGGCACAGCGCGCAGGACTTGATGCCCTCGGTCGAGAGCTCCTTGTTCATCGCCTCGGTGAAGCCGACGACGGCGAACTTCGTCGCGCTGTAGACCGACAGCCAGCCCTGGCCGCGCTTGCCGGCGACCGAGGCGGTGTTGATCACGACCGCGTGGCCGTGCTCGGCGCCGGCCTCGCGCAGCATCGAGACGCACTCGCGGTAGAAGAGGACGATCGACCGGATGTTGACGTCGAGCTGGGCATCGAGCCGCTTGGTGGAGATCTCGGAGACCGGCGCGCCCATCCCCACGCCGGCGTTGTTGACGAGGACGTCGAGCCGGCCGAAGCGGGCGCGATGACGCTCGACCACGGCCTTGATGTCCTCCTCGGAGGCCATGTTCGCCGGCAGGTGCTCGACCTCGGCGCCGGCAGCCTGCAGCGCGTCGGCGGCCGCCTCGATCCTGTCCGCCCGCCGGGAGGCGATCGTGAGGCCATAGCCCTCGCTCGCCAGCATCTCGGCGATGGCCTTGCCGATGCCGCTCGACGCTCCGGTCACGATCGCTGCGCGCTCTGCCATGTCCCGCTGCCTCCTCGTTCGGCGCCGCCACCGGCGACGATCGCGGGCTATCCAATCACGGCGGGCTGCCGGCGCGCCGCCCGCCGCCGGCGCGGATCGGCGCAGCGGGGGCGGACGACCGCCTACAGTGTCGGTCGCCGATGCGCCGAGCCGTTCTCGCCTGCCTGCCCGTTCTCGCCGCCGCGGCCGTCGCCGGCGGCTGCGGCTCGTCCTCCTCGGACTCCGCGACGGTCCCGACGACCGCGCCGCCGGCCAGCCAGCCCCAGGACTTCCCCAAGCCCGCCGGCAAGACGGTCTCGCAGCTCGTCGCCGGGCTGCCGCAGGGGCCGCAGCTCGCGCCCGCGGTTGCGGTGCTGCCGGCCCGACAGGCCGACCGCTTCGGGTTCGGCCTCTTCGACCGGGCCGGCAAGCAGATCGCGGGCGCGCAGGTGGCGCTCTACACGGCGGCGCGCGACGGCTCCGACGTGCGCGGGCCCTACCCGGTGCGCAGCGAGAGCCTGGCGGTCAAGCCGCAGTTCGTGAGCCAGACCAGCGCGCAGGACGCCGGGGCCGCGAAGTCCGTGTACGTCGGGCGGGCCCCCTTCCCGAGCGCCGGGAAGCGCGTCGTCTTCGCCTTGGCCCGGCTCGACGGGCGCCTCGTGGCGACGCCGCCGACCGAGATCCAGGTCGGCGTCGGCGGCCCGCCGCAGGTCGGGCAGAAGGCGCCGAAGATCACGACGCCCACGGCGGCGTCGGTCGGCGGAGATCTCGCGAAGATCGACACGCGCGTGCCGCCGGACACGATGCACGACGTCAACTACGCCGACGTCTACGGCAAGAAGCCGATCATCCTGGTGTTCGCCACGCCCCAGCTGTGCCAGAGCCGCGTGTGCGGGCCGATCGTCGACATCGCCGAGCAGACGAAGGCCGCCAACGCCGGCAAGGCCGCCTTCATCCACATGGAGATCTACAACGGCAACGACGCCAGCAAGGGCTTCCGGCCCCAGGTGCAGGCCTTCCGGCTCCCGACCGAGCCGTGGATCTTCGGCATCAACCGCAAGGGCGTCGTCGTGGCGCGCCTCGAAGGGGCGGCCTCGGCCCGCGAGGTCCAGCAGCTCGTCGACACCACCGTGGCGTCGACCCGCACCTGACGCGGCGCGAGCCCGGCTCCCTGGCTACGCCGGCCCGGCGTGCCGGGCGACGCGGCGCTCCAGGGCGGCCTCGACGCCGGGCCACTCCGCCTCGAGCACGCTGTACACGGCGCTGCTGCGGCGCCGCCCGGACGCGAGGATCCGGTGGTCGCGCAGGACGCCCTCGAACTGGGCCGGGATCGCCGCGATCGCGCGGCGCGAGCGGGCGTTGTGCTCATCGGTCATCAGGGCGACGCGGATCGCGCCTGCCGCGAATGCCTGGCGGAGCATCAGGAGCTTGGCGTCGGCGTTGATCCCGGTCTCCCACGCTGCGGGCGCCAGCCAGGTCCAGCCAATCTCCACGCCGCAGTTCCTCGGCTCGAGGTTCAGGTAGCTCGTGCTGCCGATCGCGGTCCCGGAGCGGGCGTCGAGGGTTGCGAAGCGAACGACCTCGCGGCGCTCCAGCTCCTCCCGCCACTGCGCCGACCAGCCCGCGAAGGCGTCGCGGTCGGGCGCGGGATCGAGGGGGAACCACTTCCAGATCTCGCGATGGCGGGCGGCGGCATAGAGGGCGTCCTCGTGGCGGACCGCGAGCGGCTCGAGCCGGGCCAGGCGTCCCTGCATCGGGCGAACGAGACGCTCGACATCGAGCGCAGGACTGCCGCCGGAGGCCATGGCCGCGACCGTACCAGCCGCCCGGCGGGGGCTTACAGGCCCATTACGCTCTGCTCACCCCTGCCGCACGCCGGGCGCCGATCCTTCCGATCACTCCCCACCCTCAGCAGGAGGCAACGCAATGGCATCACGCACTCAGCGAATCATGGCGGCGACCATCACGCCGGTGCTCCTCACCGGCGGCATCGCGCTCGCGGCCAGCAACTCCGGTTCGGGCTCCAGCAGCAAGCAGGGCAGCCAGAGCCAGCCCGGCCAGCACGGCCCCCGCGGCTTCGATCGTCACGGCGGCCCGGGCGGTCCCGGCCGCGGCTTGGATCGCAACCTCACCTACGCCGAGCTGCACCTGTGGCGCAGCGGCAAGGAGGTGGTGGTCCGCCTCGACAAGGGCAAGGTCAAGTCGACCGCCGCGGATTCGATCACGATCACCGAGGCCTCCGGCCAGGACGTGACGATCCCGGTCGATTCGAACACGAAGGTCGAGTCCGGGCCGCCGTGGGCGAAGCAGACCACGACCAAGGTGACCGACCTCAAGGCCGGCACGCAGGTCATGGTGCAGCGCGAAGGCGACGGCGCCGCGAAGGAGATCCACGTGGAGCCGGCGCGCGGCCAGCGCCCGCCGATGCCGCCGCGCGGCCAGCAGGGCGGCAACCAGCAGCAGAGCTACGCGCCCTCCGGCGGGCCGGCAGGCCAGCCGTACTAGTGGAGCATCAGCCAACGTTCACCGGGTTGGACGGACGCGCGACGCGCCTGGCGGCAGCCATGATCTTGGCTGTGCCACCAGCACAGCCTGCGATCACGGCCTGGCCAGCCACGCCGATCGCCTCGTCCCGACCCGGCGAACCTTGACTGACACTCCACAAGGACGCCCCAGGCTCGGGACGCGCCGCGCGAGCGCCGGAACGGCTCGCGCGGCGCACCGGCCGTCCCGGCCCATGTGGGATCGTCTCCGGCGATGAACGGCCACGTACTGCTCGTCGAGGACGAGCAGAACATCGCAGGCATCGTCGGCGCCTACCTCGAGCGGGACGGGTACACGCCGGTCTGGGTCCGGTCCGGCGAGGCCGCTCTCGAGGAGATCGCCCGCCATCCCGTCCGCCTCGTGATCCTCGACGTGGGCCTGCCGGGCATCGACGGGCTCGAGGTCTGCCGCCGGCTGCGCGCCCGGACCTCGGTGCCGATCCTCATTCTCAGTGCCCGCGACGACGAGATCGACCGCGTCGCCGGCCTCGAGGCCGGCGCCGACGACTACGTCGGCAAGCCGTTCTCGCCCCGCGAGCTCCTGGCCCGCGTCAAGGCGATCCTGCGCCGCGGCGGCGCCGCCGGGGCGCCGGGCAGCGGCGGCGCCGACGTCGTGAGCGGTGCCGGCGTCACGGTCAACCGGGTCTCGCGGGAGGTCACCGTGGGTGACGCGGCGGTCGACCTGACCGGTCGCGAGTTCGACCTGCTGGCGACGCTGCTGGAGCATCCGAACGCGGTCCTGGATCGCGACCGCCTCCTCGAGCTCGTGTGGGGCTTCGACTTCCCGGGCGGCACCCGCACCGTCGACGTGCACGTGGCCCAGCTGCGGCGCAAGCTCGGGCGGCCAGGCCTCATCGCCACGGTGCGGGGAATCGGCTACAAGGCGGTCGTCTGAGATGCCGGGCCGGAGCCTGCGTTCGGCGCTCTTCTGGGCGATCCTCGGCGCGGTGCTGCTCTGCATCGGCGCGTCGGTCGTCCTCGGGATCGGGCTTACGCGCTCGGCGGTCCAGGACTCGGTTCGGCGCGACCTCTCGCGCCAGGCCGACATCGCGGCCCAGCGCCTGGAGGTCATCGGCCTCGGGCAGGCGGTGCCCCCGCCGGCCGGCTTCGATCCCGATCACGACGGCCGCCCCGGCGGGTTCCCCGGCGGGCCCGGGGGCGGGCGCGGCGGCGACGCCCCCGCGCCGCGGGTGCTCACCTTCACGGCGGCGACGGGGCTGCTCGGCGCCGACGCGGTCACGAAGCTGCGGGCCGGCGGCACCGCGAGCGGCACGCTGTCGGACCACGGGCACACCGAGCTCTTCGCCGCCCGCCCGCTGACCAGGGGCGTGCTCGTGCTCACCCGCCCCGACATCGGGACCTCGGACTACTCCCGCTACCTGGCGGCGCTGCTCATCGCCGCCGGGCTCGGCGTCGTGCTGGCAGCCATCACGGCCGCCTGGCTCGCCCGGCGGCTGTCCTCGCCGCTGCGCCGCCTCGCCGCCGCGGCCCGCCAGCTCGCGTCGGGATCCGACCCGGAGCCGCTCCCGCCCGAGCGCACCGCCGAGCTGGCGGCCGTGAGCTCGGCCTTCAACGACATGGCCGCCCAGCTCGGCCAGGCGCGCGAGGCCGAGCGGGCCGTGCTCCTGTCCGTCTCGCACGAGCTCCGCACGCCGCTCACCGCCATCCGCGGCTACGCCGAGGGGATCGAGGACGGCACGGTCGAGCCGGTCGATGCCGCCGGCGTCGTCGGGCGGGAGGCAGAACGGCTCGAACGCCTGGTCAACGACCTGCTGGCGCTCGCCCGCCTGGAGCAGGGCGTGCTCGGCGTGCGCTCCGAGGCCCTCGACCTTCGCGATGCCGCCCGGCAGACCGAGGCGCGCCTGGCGCCGCTGGCGCGCGAGCGCAGCGTCGCGCTCGCGGTGGACGCCTCGGAGCCCTCGCTCGTGGTCGGCGACTCCGACCGGGTCGTCCAGGTGCTCTCCAACCTCGTCGAGAACGCCGTGCGGGTGACCCCGGCGGGCGGGCGGGTGACGGTGTCGGTCGACGGGCCGGTCGCCATCGTGTCCGACACCGGCCCCGGCATTCCGCCCGAGGATCTCCCGCACGCGTTCGAGCGCTTCCACCTGCACCGCCGGGAGGGGCTCGGGTCCCCCGACGGCAGCGGGCTGGGCCTGGCGATCGTCCAGCAGCTCACTGAGGCGATGGGGGGGACCGTCGGCGTGGAGAGCCGTCCGGGCGAGGGGGCCCGCTTCACGGTGCGCCTCCGGCCCGCCGGGGCGGCGGCCCCGGACGCCCCGGCAGCGCCGACGGCGGCGGTCGCCGGCGAGGGCGCGCCTCCGGCCTGACCACCGCGACCGGCAGAATGACGGCCGGGCCGGTAGCTCAGCGGTTAGAGCCGCGGGCTCATAACCCGTCAGACCCAGGTTCGAATCCTGGCCGGCCCATCGCCCCGGACGCAGCGGGAGCCGTCGCGCGCTCTGCGCCCGGGCGCTAGGCTGGCCCAGAGCGCTGATGATCCGGAGGATCCGTGCAACTGCGCGCTCGCGCGTCGCGCGAGCTTGCCTCGCCGGCCTGAGCGCGGTGGCCGTCAGCGGAGCGGCCTCCGCAGTGGCCGGCGCAGCGATCGTCGGCGCCGACCTGCGCCGGCCGCCGACCGGCCAGTTCGGGTGCGAGGTGCTGCCCACCACCGACGCCTTCGGCGGCCGGCTGTTCCTCGGGGCGCCGTTCGCCGGAGCCCCGACCTGCACCTATCTCGGCGTCGGCAGCCTGGCCGGGCAGGCCGAGGTCGCCCAGGCGCCGCCGGGCCGCAGCGTCGTGACCAGGGTGTTCGTGAAAGCGGGGCCGGTCGTCGGCCCGATGCAGGTGACGGTCCTCAAGGCCCTGCGCACCACGACGCCCGGGCGGCTCGGCCCCAGCGCGATCGCGGCGTGCTGCTTCTTCGACGGGGCCAGTGCGCCGTTCACGCCTGCGCCGAATGCCGTCACGGCGGTCAACGTGCGCTTGCCGGTGCGCAACGAGTTCATCGCGAACTTCGGGGAGGCGGTCGACTACCTCGGGATCACCGTCCTCGCGCCCGGCGTCCCAGTTCCGGCCCAGGATCTCGGCCAGCCCGGCAACGTGCAGCTGCCCGGGGCGATGGCCTTCTTCCCGCACGTCAAGCCGGGGGACGAGCGGGCTGACGGCGCCGGGGTGGGGGCCGTGGTCCCGCTCCTGGCCGCCGACGTCCTGCGGCTGTGCGCGAACAGCATCGTGGCGAAGCAGGCCGCCGGTCGCTGCGCCCCGGCGCTGGCACCGCTCGCGGCTGGCCGGGCGGCCGGTGCGCGCGCCACGCTGTCGCTGGCTTGCAACACCCCGGCGGGCTGCACGGCGGCCGTTCGCATCCTCAGCTCCTCGGGACGCCGCGCCGTGACGCTCGCGACGGGCCGCGTCCGGCTGGCGGCCGGGGCCGTCGGGCCGGTGCGGGTCACGCTGACGCTGGCAGGGCGGCGGCTCCTCGCGAGCCGGCGGTCGGTCGCGGCCGTCCTGTCAGCCCGGGTCGGCGGCCGCACCTCGCGTGCGCGGGTCGTGCTGCGGCGCTGAGGGCCGGCTCAGCGCGACTCGCCGAAGCCGCCGCCCGGGCCGAACATGCCGTCCGGGCCATCCGGGCCGTCGTTGCGACCGAGGTCTCCGCCGGCGCGGAGCGGCACGACGGCGCCCCAGGACGTGACGCGCGCGCCGCTGCCGTCCTCGCAGCGGACCGCCCACACGCGCGCGTCGCCGCCGGTCACCCCGCCGCGCACTTGCAGCTCGAGGACCTCCGCCGGCTCGGACCGAAAGCACGCCGCGTCGACGAGCTTCTCGGGCGCGCCCTTGAGGTCGGTGCTTCCGGACGCCGAGGTCGCCCACAGGACGATCGCCGCCACGAGCACGGCGCCCAGGAGCCCGATGCCGAGCGGGCCGTCGAGGTCGTGCCAGGACTTGCGCGGGCGCTCGGGAGCGGCAGGGGACGGGGCGGGGGCGTCGGGCATGCCGGGAGGTTGTAGCAGCCGACGAGCCGGCCGACGCCGCTTCCGCCGGCCACACCGGCGGCGCGCTCGCCCTAGGCTTGGCTGCGGTGCTGTCCCCCGCAGAACTCCCGTCCGGCGTCCATCGCCTCGAGCTGCCGAGCCCGTTCGCGATCGGAGACGTGAACTGCTACCTGCTCGACGGGGACCGTGTCGCCCTGGTGGATCCGGGCCCGCGGATGCGCGAGACGATGGAAGCTCTCGAGCTCGGCCTCCGGGACCTCGGCCGCTCCATGTCGGACGTGGACGCGATCTTCCTCACCCACATGCACCACGATCACGTGGGCCTCGCCGCCGAGGTCCGGGACCGCTCGGGGGCCAAGGTCGTCGCGCTCGTCACGCTCGCCGCGTTCTTGGCCGACGTCGATGCCGCGCTCGACGCGGACGATGCCTACGCGGTCGAGACCATGCGCCGTCACGGGGTGGCGCCGGACGTGGCCGACTCTCTCAATCAGCTTTCGCGGGCCTACCGCCGCTTCACCGGCAGCGTGCAGGTCGACGAGGTGCTCGCCCCCGGCGGCACCGTCACGCTCGGGTCGCGGTCGTTCGACGTCCATCTGCTCCCCGGGCACAGCCCGACCGACACGGTCCTGCACGACCCCGGCGGGAGGCTGCTCGTCGCCGGCGACCACCTGCTGCCGCGGGTGTCGTCCAACCCGGTGGCGCACGCGCCGATCGGCGTGCGCGACCCGGTGGCCTGCGCCCGCTCGGCGGAGCGCCCGGCGCCGCTCGCGGACTACCTCGCCTCGCTCGAAGTGTCCGCGCTCCTGCCCGCCGACGCCGTGCTCCCTGGCCACGGCGAGCCGTTCCGGGGTCACGCCGATCTCGCCGCGTCGCGGCGCGCCCTGCACCTCCGGCGGGCCCAGCGGATCCTGCGCGAGGTGGACGGCGAGCGCACCGCCCACGACATCGCGGGGCGGCTGTGGCGGCGGATCCCCGTGAGCCAGGCCTACCTCGCGCTCTCGGAAACGCTCGCGCATCTCGACCTGCTCGCCGCCGACGGGCGGGTCGAAGGCGTCGAGGACGGCGACCTCGTCGTGCGCTGGCGCCAGGCCGAGGCGCCAGCGGCGGCGGCGTAGGCAGGCCGCCCCGTCAGAACGGCAGCGTCGCGGCGATGTCGGCCAGCCGCGGCGCCGTGCGGTCGCGGTCCGACACGACGAGCTCCATTCCCTGCGGCCAGGCGATCCCCACGTCGGGGTCGTCGAAGGCGAAGCCGGACTCGGTCGCGCCGTCGTAGTAGCTCGAGCACTTGTAGGCGACGTCGGCTACGTCGCTGAGGACGCAGAAGCCGTGCGCGAAGCCGACGGGCACGAAGAGCTGGTGCATGTGCACGTCGTCGAGCTCGAAGGCCTCCCACTGGCCGAAGGTCGGCGACCCGCGCCGGATGTCGGCCACGACGTCGAGGATCGCCCCGCGAGCGCACCGCACGAGCTTGGCCTGCCCCGGACTCAGCTGGAAGTGCATTCCGCGCAGCGTGCCCAGCCGTGAGCGCGAGTGGTTGTCCTGGACGAATTCGACGTCCACCCCCGCCGCGGCCCACGCGTCGGCGCGGAACGTCTCGGCGAAGAACCCGCGCGCGTCCGCGTGGACGGACGGGGCGAGCAGGACGGGGCCGTCGAGCTGGGAGGGGAGCCGTTCCATCGCGGCGGAGAACGCTACTCGGAAGGAAGCCCCGGGGCCGCGTCGAAACACCCCGACGCAATGAAGCGATCCTCTGCCACCACCGCGCCGCCCACCGGCAAGGGCCACCAGACCCTCTCCTCGTACATCCGCGACCGCTTCGACGAGTTCTCCCGCTCGCAGAAGGACGTGGCTCAATACATCGTCGATCACCTCGACGAAGCCGCGTTCCAGACTGCCGAGGCGCTGGCCAAGCGCGCGAACACGTCGAGCTCCACCGTCGTGCGCTTCTCGCAGGCGCTCGGCTTCGAAGGCTTCCCCGAGCTCCAGCAGGCCGCGCGAGAGGAGTACCGCCGGCGGCTGCCCACCGACGGCGCCGTTCCGGCCACGCCGCTCTTCTCGCTGGACCAGAACGAGTTCGAGGCGGCGATCGCCGCCGACCACGTCAACGTCGAGGAGACAGCCCGCAAGGTCTCGCGCTCCGAGGTCGAGGCCGCGATCGAGGCCATCGTCGGCGCCCCGAAGATCCTCATCGCCGGGACCGACCAGATGGCGTTCTTCGCCAGCTACCTCCGGCACCTGCTCGCCCTCCTGGACGTCCGGGCCGAGATCGTCGCCAGCCCGTCGCAGGAGGCCCTCGGCCGCCTGAGCCGGGTCGACGAGGAGACGCTCGTCATCGGCCTGTCCGCCGGGCGGCCCCACCCGCTGATCGTGCGGGCGATGAAGCTCGCCCGCCATCGGAAGTGCCGCACGATCGCGATCACCGACGCGACGCTGTCGGAGGTCGCGAAGCTCGCGCAGATTCGCCTGTACTACTCCTCGAACAGTCCGGCCTTCGTGCGCTCGCACGCCGCGCTGCTCTCCGTGGTCCAGGCGCTCGCCTACGGCGTCTACGCCCGTGACGCGGCGCAGTACGACGACCGGATCAAGGCGTTCCGGCTCAAGTAGTCCTCCGCGGGGCATCCTGCCCCGCGGCTTGATGGGGAGGACGCCCTGCGGGCGTCCGAGACCGCCGGGCTGCGCCCGGCTCTTGGGTGGCGCTGCGGGCGTTCCGCCGGGGTGGATCGGGCGCTGCGGGCTTGTTGGACCGTCCGGCGCGGCCGTGCGTAGCTAGACTGGGCCGTCATGCGTGACGAAGCGACATTCCGCGTCAAGGCCGGACTGGCCGAGATGCTCAAGGGCGGCGTGATCATGGACGTCGTGACCCCGGACGAGGCGCGGGTGGCCGAGGAGGCCGGAGCCTGCGCCGTCATGGCGCTCGAGCGCGTCCCGGCCGACATTCGGCGCGACGGGGGCGTGGCGCGCATGTCGGACCCCGAGATGATCCGCGGCATCCAGGCCGCTGTGACGATCCCGGTGATGGCCAAGGCCCGCATCGGGCACTTCGCCGAGGCCCAGGTCCTCGAGGCGCTCGAGGTGGACTACATCGACGAGTCCGAGGTTCTCACGCCCGCCGACGAGGCCAACCACATCGACAAGTGGGGCTACAAGGTCCCGTTCGTCTGCGGCGCCACCAACCTCGGCGAGGCGCTCCGGCGCATCGGCGAGGGCGCCGCCATGATCCGCTCGAAGGGCGAGGCGGGCACCGGCGACATCGTCGAAGCCGTCCGGCACCTGCGGCGCATCACCGGCGAGATCCGCGCGCTGCAGTCGATGGACGAGGCCGAGCTCGCCACCGCCGCCAAGAACCACCAGGCGCCGCTGCACCTCGTGCGCGACGTCGCCGAGTCCGGCAGGCTCCCCGTCGTGCTCTTCTGCGCGGGCGGGATCGCCACGCCCGCGGATGCGTCACTCGTCATGCAGCTCGGCGCCGAGGGCGTGTTCGTCGGCTCGGGGATCTTCAAGTCGTCGGACCCGCCGTCGCGGGCCCGGGCGATCGTCGAGGCGACCACGCACTTCCAGGATCCCGAGCGCGTCGCCCGCGCCTCCGAGGGGCTCGGCGAGGCGATGGCCTCGCTGGAGGCGCGCAAGCTCGACGAGCAGCAGCTCCTCGCCCAGCGCGGCTGGTGAGCCTCGCCCCATGACGGTCGGCGTCCTCGCCCTGCAGGGCGACTTCGCGGCGCACGCTGCGCTCCTGCGCCGGCTCGGCGCGGAGGTCCGGGAGGTCCGCGTGCCCGCCGACCTGGCCGGGCTCGACGGGCTGGTGATCCCCGGGGGCGAATCCACGACGATGACGCTCGGCGTGGAGCGGGAAGGGCTCGGGGAGCCGCTGCGCGCGTTCGTGCGCGGCGGGGGCGCGGTGCTCGGGACCTGCGCCGGGCTGATCATGGCCGACCGCGACCACCTCGGGCTCATGGACATCCGGGCGCAGCGCAATGCCTTCGGGCGCCAGGTGCGGTCGTTCGAGGCCGACCTCGACATCGCGGGCGTCCCCGGCGGCCCAGTGCGCGCCGTGTTCATCCGGGCGCCGTGGATCGCCGACGCGGGGCCGGGCGTCGAGGTGCTGGCGGAGGTGGAGGGGCATGCGGTGGCCGCCCGCGAGGGGCGGGTGCTCGTGGTCTCATTCCACCCTGAGCTGAGCGGCGAGGAGCGGGTGCACACGGCGTTCCTCGCCCGGGCGGGCGCCGCCTGAGCGCGCCTCAGCGCCGGACGAGCAGCGCGGACACGAGGCCGATTCGCTGGTCGGCGACGTTGCGCCCCACCACGGCCATCCGCTCGTCGAGGTCCGGGAGAATCGCCGTGAGCGACAGGTCCGGACGGCCGGCGGCCATCCCGCGGCCGCCGGCGAGCGCCGCCTCCAGGCCGCGCTGCATCGCCGCCCGGTCCTGCCAGACGTCCGTCTCGAGGCCGGCCGACTCGAGCAGGTCGCGAAGCTCGAGCTCTCCGACCAGGAAGCTCTCTTCGGGGCCTTCGGCCCAGGGCACCGGGTACTCGATCGGACCGCCCGGTCCCGCGACGACCTCGTGGAGCGCGAACCGGCCGCCGGGCCGCAGCACCCGGGCGATCTCGGCGGCGTGCGCTGCCTTGTCCGGGATGTTCGGCCACACCGCCTGCGACCACGCGACATCGAAGCTCCCGTCCGGGAAGGGCAGGCGGCGCCCGCTCGCCTGCCGGATCTCGACGCGGTCGCCGAGGCCGGTGCGCTCGGTCAGCAGCCGGTTCAGCGCGCAGAAGCGCTCGACGGGATCGACCGCCGTGACCCGGGCGCCGAAGTGGCGGGCCAGCGCCCGCGCCGGGCCGCCGATCCCCGCGCCCACGTCGATGATGCGCTCGCCTGGCCGGATCGCCGCCAGCCGGGCGAGGGCGACGGTGGCGGCACGGCCGAGCGCGTGGAACTCGTCCAGCGCGGCCAGGTCGTCGGAGTCGAGGCGGTCGGCGGACAGGCCCGCGGCCTCGATCGCGGCCACCACCGCCGGGACGAGGTCGGGCCCGTCGTAGTAGGCGATGCCGGGTTCTGCTGGCCCGCGGTCATCCATGGCTTCCGCCGGCCGCGGCGCCCGCCCTAGAGCTCTCCGGCCGCAACGCGCGCCTGCACGGATGCGACGTCGGCTGGCGTCGAGAATCCGTCGGCTTGCGCAGCCAGGATTGCCGCCTGGACGGCCCCGTGGCCGATGGTCGATCCGTCCGGCCCGTCGAGGTCCCGGGTGGCGGTGCCGTCGGACAGGAACAGGACCTCGTAGCCGCGGTGCGCGGCCTCGCGCGCCGTCGTGTCGCAGCACATGTGCGTCATGAAGCCGCCGATGACCACGCGCTCGATCCCCGCTGCCTCGAGGAGATCCTCGAGTCCGGTGTCGTGGAACGCGCCGGGGAGATGCTTCTCGATGACCGGCTCGCCGTCGGCGGGCGCCACCTCCTCGCGGATCCCGACACGCGGGCCGCCGGGATCGAACCACTCGGCTCCGGGCTCTTCGGTGTGCCGCACGTGGACGACCGTGAGCCCGTGGGCCCGGGCGTCGGCCAGCAGTGCCTCGAGGCGCCCGAGCACCGCCGGCCCGTCCGGGATCCGCAGGGCGCTCTCCGGATCGAAGTACTCGTCCTGGACATCGATGAGAATCAGCGCGGTGCCGGCCATGCCGGCAACCGTAGCCGACCCGCGGCGGCCGCGGCGGATCAGGCCGTCGCGACGAGCAGCGCGTCGATCGATGCCGCGGCGCGGGCCCAGGTCAGCTCGGCGGCGCGGGCGCGTCCAGCCGCCCGCAGGCGCGCTGCCTCGGGCCCGGCGGCGCGCAGCAGCGCCTCGGCCAAGGCCGACTCGTCGTCCGGATCGGCGAGCAGGGCGGCGCCGCCGCAGGTCTCCGGGAGGGCGCCCCGGTCGGCCGCAACCACCGGAACGCCGGCGGCCATCGCCTCGATCGCCGGCAGTCCGAAGCCTTCGTGCCGCGAAGGCAGCACGAACGCGCTGGCTCCCGCGTACAGGCCGGGCAGAAGCGGCTCGGGCACGTAGCCGAGTGCCCTGACCTCGCCCGGGAGCCCGCCGTCGCGGACATAGGACCGGCCGGCGCCGGCGGCCACGAGCTCGAGGCCCGCCTCGGCGCGCAGCCGCCGCGCGGCGAGGCCGAGGCTCGCGAGGTTCTTGCGGCTGCCGGGGGTCGCGACGGTGAGGACGTAGGGGCCGGCGAGGCCGAGGGCGGCCCGCGCGGGCTCCACCGGTGCCGCCGGCGAGAAGCGCTCATCGACTCCGCCCGGCACGACCGCGACGTCGCCGGCGTCGAGGCCGAGCTCGGCCGCGAGCTCGTCGCGCGAGAACGACGAGACGGTGATGACCTGCCGCGCGCGCCGTGCCACCGCCGGCAGCAGCGCCCGCGACCAGGCGACGTAGCCGGGCGAGTACCACTCGGGGTGGCTCAGGACCACGGCGTCGTGGATCAGCACCGCATTGCGCGGCCAGGCGAGGGGCGCCAGGGTCGCCGGAGAGAACACGAGCGCGGCGCCGGACCGCGCGGCCAGGGCGGGGAGCACGGCCTGCTCCCAGGCGTGCCCGGCCCGGTGGGCCAGACGCGGACGCGGGCGGGCCACCGCGTAGGCGCCGGGCCGCAGGGCAGGGAGCCGGGCCGCCATCTCGCGGGCCCAGCGCTCGACGCCGCCGATCTCGGCGCGGACGGCGGCGCGCGCGTTGATGAGGATCGGGCCGGCCACGGCGCCGGACCTTACGCGGTGAGCCTGCGGCTCACGTCGGACGCGGCGCCAGCGGGGATCCTCGACGCCTGGCAGCCGAACGGCCGAACGCGGACCGTTGGACGCCGCGCACATCGCGCACCGCGGGGCCATCGGCCCCGGCGGTCAGAGCGCGCTCGGGTAGGTCTCGGGCGGCTCGCCGCGATCCCAGTCCGCCGTGCGCTCGAGCGGCTCGGTCGCCCGGGTGCGGTCGATGTGGATGAGCGCGTCGAACTGGCGGGCGAGGTGCACGTGGAAGTAGTGGCTCGCCCGCTCGGTCTCGGGCCGGTAGATCACGCCGATGGCCCGCTCGAGACGGGCCCCGTCCAGCCCCGCCGATGCCGGCGCGTCCCGCAGCGGCAGCGCGAAGGCCGGGATCCCGGCGGCGTGGAGCAGGTCCTCCACGCTGCCCGGCAGGGCAGGCCGGACCGCGCGGCGGCCGACCGGCGCGCCCCAGTCCACGGCGGCGCTCACCGTTCCGCTGTGCGTCGTGAAGCCGATGAGGCGGGCCTCGTCGCCGTAGCGCTCGCGCACGAGCTGGCCGAGGTTGAGCTCGCCGCGCCGGGTCATCTCGGTCTCGCGCGCGTCGCCGATGTGCGAGTTGTGGGCCCAGACGACGATGCGGGCTCCTGGCTGCCTGGCCTCGAGGTGCTCGAGCAGACGGTCCAGCGTGGCGGCCATGTGGCGGTCACGGAGGTTCCAGGACGGCACGCCGGCATCGAACATCGAGCGGTAATACGCCTCGGCGTCCAGGACCAGGCGGGCGTTCTCCTCGGCATAGAACTGCTCGTCCTCGGCGCGCTGGCCGTCGCGGCGCAGGGCGGCGGCGGCGCTGTGCTGGAGCTCGACGAGCGCCTGCACGGCGCCGCGGCGGCACGGCTCCGAGCGCCCGCTGGCCACGGCAAACCCGTAGGCCTCGCTCTCCTGGAACTGCTCCAGGCAGGCGTACCGGCGGCGGGCGCGCAGGCCGGCGGCCACGTCGACGGAGTCGAGGTAGCGGATCACCGCGTCGATCGACCGGTAGAGGCTGTAGAGGTCGAGGCCGAAGAAGCCCGCGCCCGCCCCGGGCACGCGGTCGTTGTGTGCTCGCAGCCAGCCGACGAAGTCCAGCACGTCGGCGTTGCGCCACATCCAGGCCGGGAACCGCTCGAAGCCGGCCAGCGCGCGCTCGGCGTCGGCGTCCTCGCCCAGGCCACGGACGTAGCGGTTGACGCGGAGCGCGTCGGGCCAGTCGGCTTCGACCGCGACCGCGCAGGCGCCGTGCTCCTCGATGAGCCGCCGGGTGATCAGGGCCCGCTGGCGGTAGAACTCGTGCGTCCCGTGCGAGCTCTCGCCGAGCAGGATGATCCGGGCATCGCCGATCACCTCGAGCACGGCGTCGAGGCCGCCGGCGGCGCCGTCCAGCGGGATCGCGGCCCGCCGGATCCAGGCGATGGCCTCGTCGCGAGCGATCGCAGGCGGGGTGACCGCCGGCGCCACCGGATCAGGCCTCCCCGACTGCCGCGGGGCTAGCCGGGTGGCCGGCCGCGAGGTGCAGGCCGAACCAGTCGCCGGCCAGGTGGGCGACGACATCGAGCGCCCCGGGCTCCTCGAACAGGTGCCCGGCGCCCGGCACGACCTCGACGGCGGCGATCCCGCCGAGGCGGTCGGCCGCGGCGCGGTTGAGCCGCAGCACGTCGCGGTCCTCGCTGCCGACGATCAGCAGCGTCGGCGCAGTGACGGCGTCGAGGACGTCGGCCGCCAGGTCGGGCCGGCCGCCGCGAGAGACGACGGCCTGCACCGCCGCCGGATGGGCCGCCGCCGCGCGCAGTGCCGCGGCGGCGCCGGTGGAGGCACCGAAGAGCCCGATGGGGAGCCCGCGCACGGCGTCGTTGCCCTGGGCCCACTCGACGGCCTGGGCCAGGCGGCTCCCGAGCAGGCCGATGTCGAAGACGTTGCGGCGGTCGGTCGCCTCGTCGGGGGTGAGCAGGTCGAACAGGAGGGTCGCCAGCCCGCGGTCGTTGAGCGCAGTCGCCACGGCGACGTTGCGCGCGCTGTGGCGGCTCGAGCCGCTCCCGTGGCCGAAGATGACGAGGCCCCGGGCGCTGGCTGGAACCACGAGGTCGCCCCGGAGGCGGCGGTCGCGCGTGGCCGGGATCACCACCTCGCGGCGCAGCGGGGCGTCGGCCGCGGGGGTGATGCGCCGCGCGGCGCGGAGGGCGGCGATGACCTCCTCGTCGGAGGTCGGCGTGAAGTCGCGGTAGTAAGCGCCGACGCTTCCAAACCCGGGCGGCGCCGCGACGCAGACGAACCGGTCGACCTCGGCGCCGACGCGCTCCTCGGATCCGGGCGGGCAGACGGGCACGGCGAGCACGATGCGCTCGGCGCCGCGGGCGCGCAGCGCGCGGGCGGCCGCCACTGCCGTGAGGCCGCGGGCCATGCCGTCGTCGACGAGGATCACCGTGCGGCCCGCGACGCTCGCCTGGGGGTGGGCGCGGCGGTAGGCAGCCCGACGGCGCTCGAGCTCTTCCGTCTCGCGGGCGATGATCTCCGAGAGCTGCTCGGGCGAGATGCCGAGGTCGGCCACGGTGCCGCGGTCGAGCACGACGGTGTCGCCCTCGGCGAGCGCCCCCACCCCGAGCTCGGGCTGGCGCGGGGCGCCCAGCTTGCGCACGAGCGCGATGTCCAGCGGGGCGTGCAGCGCCCGGGCGACCTCCAGCCCGACGGGCACGCCGCCGCGGGGCAGCGCGACGATGATCGGGTCGCGCTCCGGGTGACGCTCGAGGAGCAGGGCGAGGTGCCGGCCGGCCTCGTCGCGGTCCCGGAACGGCAGGAGTGCAGCCATGCGTCGGAGCCTACGGCCGGCGGTCCCAGGTCGAATCGGGCATCGCTACGTCGCTGCGGCGAGTTTCGCCGCGCGGCGACTGCGTACTTCGTACGGCCGGGCGGGGGCCGGGGTCAGCCGCGGATGATCGCCAGCACCTCGTCGCGGCGCCGCTCCATGTCCGCCGGGGACACGAGCGATTCGAGGCAGAGCCGCAGCAGCGGCTCGGTGTTCGACGGGCGCACGTTGAAGTGCCAGTCGTCGTAGTCGACCGAGACGCCGTCGAGCCGCTGCTGGCGGCCGTCTGCGTACCGGGCGGCCAGCTCGTCCATCTTCGCGGCCGGGTCGGCGACCTCCGAGTTGATCTCGCCCGAGATGAAGTACCGCTCGTGGAACGGGCGCAGGAGCTCGCTCAGGGGCCGGCCCGCCTTCGACACCAGCTCGAGGATCATCAGCGCGGGCAGCGTGCCGGAGTCCGCGCAGTAGAAATCCCGGAAGTAGTAGTGGCCGGAGACCTCGCCGCCGAACGCGGCGCCCTCGTCGCGCATCCGGGTCTTGAAGAACGCGTGCCCCACCCGGTTCATGAGGGCCTGGCCGCCGGCCGCCTCGACCGTGTCGGCGACGGCGCGGCTGGCCCGCACGTCGTAGAGGATCGTCGCGCCCGGCTCCTTGGCCACGATCGCCCCGCCGAGCAGCGCCGTGAGGAAGTCGCCGTCGACGAAGCGGCCCTGCTCGTCGATGAAAAAGCACCGGTCGGCGTCGCCGTCCCAGGCGATCCCGAGGTCGGCGCCCTCGGCCACGACCGTGCGCATGACGAACTCGCGGTTCTCGGGCAGCAGCGGGTTGGGCTCGTGGTCGGGGAACTCCCCGTCCGGCGTCCAGTAGGCCGTCACGAGGTCGAGCCCGAGCCGCTCGAGCAGCGGGCCGACCATCGGCCCGGCCATGCCGTTGCCGCCATCGACGACGACCTTGAGCGGGCGCACGGCGCCCGGATCGATGAACGCGAGCGCCCTGGCCCGGAAGTCGTCGGCGATGTCCACGGATTCGATGCGGCCGCCGCCGGGCGCCGGCCCGAGGCCGGCCTCGATCTGGCGGCGCACGTCCTGGATCCCGGCATCGCCCGACAGGGCGATCGCGCCCCGCTTGACGAGCTTGGCGCCGGTGTAGGCCTTCGGGTTGTGCGAGGCGGTGCACATGAGGCCGCCGTCGAGATCCTCGGAACCGACGAGGTAGTAGAGCATCTCGGTCCCGACCATCCCGGCGTCGAGCACGGCGGCGCCCTCGCTGCTCATCCCGGCGGCATAGCGGGCGGCGAGCTCCGGGGCCGTGAGGCGCATGTCCCGGGCCAGGCCGATGCGCAGCTCGGCGGCCGGCTTGCCTTCGAGGCCGGCGAGGACCCGGGCAAAGGCGCGACCGACCTGCTCGGCCACGTCGCCGTCGATCTGGTCGCCGTAGAGGCCGCGGACGTCGTAGGCCTTGAAGATCTCGGGCGGGGGGCTGGCGGCCATGGCCCCATCCTACGATCCGGAGGGCCGGCGCGTACACTGCCGCCCCCGATGGGTCCGCGCAACGTCGACACGGTGGTCATCCTCTGCGGCGGCCGCGGCACCCGCCTGCAGGAGCACACGCGCGAGATCCCCAAGCCGCTCGTCGAGATCGGCGGACGGCCGATCCTCTGGCACGTCATCCAGATCTACGCCGTGCAGGGCTTTCGGCGCTTCGTGCTGTGCACGGGATACCGGGGCGAACAGATCGAGGAGTTCGCGGCGGCCGCGTCCTGGCCGGACGGGGTCACGGTCGAGACAGTCGACACCGGCGGCCAGACGCCGACTGGCGGGCGGCTCGCCCGCGTCCGGGACCGCCTGGACGGCGGCACCTTCTGCGCGACGTATGCGGACGGCGTCGCCGACATCGATCTGGCCGCGCTCGTGAGCGAGCACCTCGACGCGGGGCTCCTGGCCTCGATCACGGTCGTGCGCCCGACCCTGCAGTTCGGCGTGGCCGAGCTCGACGATTCGGGCCGCGTGCGCGGGTTTCGCGAGAAGCCGCGTTCGGAGCATTGGGTCAACGGCGGGTTCTTCTGCTTCGAGCCCGGGGTCCTGGACCTGCTCGACGAGGCCAGCGTGCTGGAGCGGCGCCCGTTCGAGCGCCTCGCCGCCGACGGCCAGCTGCGCGCCTACCGCCACACCGGGTTCTGGGACTGCATGGACACCTACAAGGACCAGACGCTCCTCGAAGACCTGTGGCGCGCCGGCCAGGCGCCGTGGAAGCTGTGGGAGTGAGCCGCCCGTGAGCGGCCGGACCGTCTTCGTGACGGGTGCCTATGGCCTGCTGGGCTCGTGGCTGGCCAAGGCGCTGCTCGGGCGCGGCGACCGCGTCGTGGCCCTGGCCTACGGGGACCTCCCGTCCGCGCTCACGCTCGAGGGGACCGAGGCGCAGTGCACGGTGGTGCGGGGCTCCGTGACCGACGCCGCCCTCATGCTCGAGACGATCGAGCGCCACGGCGTCGACACGGTGTTCCACCTCGCCGCCCAGACGCTGGTGGGACCGGCACGGGAGGACCCGGCGGCCACGTTCGACGCGAACGTGCGCGGCACGTGGTCGGTCCTCGATGCCTGCCGGCGCCTGGAAGTGCCGCGGACCGTGGTGGCCGCCTCCGACAAGGCCTACGGGCCCCAGCCCGACCTGCCCTACCGCGAGGACGCGGCCCTGCTGCCCCGCTACCCCTACGAGGCCTCCAAGGCCGCGGCGGACCTCGTCGCCCGCTCCTACTTCCACACCTACGGCGTCCCGGTGGCCGTCACCCGCTTCGCGAACCTCTACGGCGGCGGGGATCCGAACCGCTCGCGCCTGGTTCCCGAGGCCGTCGGCGCGGCGCTGGCCGGGCGCGCCCCGGTGCTGCGCTCCGACGGATCGCCCGAGCGGGACTGGCTCTACGTCGAGGACGGCGTCGCGGCCTACCTGGCGATCGCCGACGCGCTCGAGACCGCGCCGGGGCGGGCGCGGGGCGAGGCCTTCAACGCCGGCAGCGGGGCCCCGATCTCGGTGCTCGACGTCGTGACGGCGGTGTGCGCGGCGGCGGGGGCCGACGTCGCCCCGGACATTCGCGGTGCCGGCGTGCCGCCCGGAGAGATCGACCGCCAGTACGTCGACGCGTCGAAGCTGCGCTCGCTCACGGGCTGGGTCCCGCAGGTCGGGCTCGAGGAAGGCCTGGCGCGCACGGTCGCCTGGTACCGCGAGCACCCCGGCCTGCTGGCCTGACGTCCAGCGTCAGCGCTCCGGCGGCGCCCACGCGGCCTCGGCGAAGGCCATGACGCCGGCGAAGAGCGTGATCGCCTCGGCGGCGTCGTCGGCGGCCGAAAGCAGGTCGCCGCCGTGGGCGAGCGGGTCGCGAAGCCGCTTGAGCCGCTCGGACCAGCGCTTGAACCCGGTCCGGCTCGGGTGGCCCAGGCGCGTGCGCAGCGCCTCGGAGCGCTCGGCCAGGCGCAGCCGGTCGTCGAGGTTCAGGCACTCGAGCAGGCCGATCTCGGTGTTGCGCCGCAGCCGGGACGCGTAGACCTCGCGCACCGCCGCGGCCCGGCGCTCGGTGAGCTGATCCAGCCAGGCGTCGCCCGGCCAGGCCGCGTCGATCATCCGGTCCAGCCCGGCCTCGGCGATCAGCACGAACGAGAGCGCGACCATGCTCACGGCGGGCCGCTGGAGGTCGGCGCGCGTGACGATCCCCCGCACCACGTCGCCGTCGAGGACGAAGAAGAACTCCTGATCGGCGAGGCGCGTGACGGCGTCGGCGAGCCCGAGGTCGGCGGTCACGAGCAGGTCCGCGGTGATCGGACGCGCGGCGTCGGCGACGGTCGCGGTGCCGGCGAGCTCGCTGCGGCGGACGTACCGGGCCGGAGGGTCGTCGTCCAGCGGGGCCACGTCGAAGTCGGCCTGCTCCATGATGAGCGCGACCGGGGCGCTTGGCGAGGCCGGGTCGGGCCGGAACAGCGTCACGGTGTCGAGCTGGCGCACGGTCAGCGCCGACTCGGTGATCTCCAGCAGGTCGGCGACGTCCGGGCGGGCCATGGCGGCGCCAGTCTCGCACGGCGGGCAGGCGGCGGCCGCGGCGTGCGGCCTAGACTGTCGCCCATGGCCGGCCACTCGAAATGGGCGTCGATCAAGCACAAGAAGGCGATCGTGGATGCGCGCCGCGGGCAGGCGTTCACGAAGCTGGCGCGCGCGATCACCGTCGCCGCGCGGGAGGGCGGGGGAGACCCCGAGATGAACGCCTCCCTCTACAACGCCGTGCAGAAGGCCAAGGACGCCTCGATGCCAAAGGACAACATCGAGCGCGCGATCGCGAAGGGCACCGGCGAAGGCGCGGATGGCGACGCGATCGAGACGGTCCTCTACGAGGGCTACGGGCCCGGCGGCGTCGCGCTCCTCATCGAGGCGCTCACCGACAACCGCAACCGCACCAGCGCCGAGATCCGCCACCTGCTCTCCAAGCAGGGCGGCACGCTCGGCGAGCCCGGCTCGGTTGCGTACCTGTTCGAGAAGCGCGGCATCGCGGTCGTCGACGCGTCGCGCTACTCCGAGGACGACCTGATGGTCGCGATCGACGCTGGGGCGCTGGACATCGCGGTCGACGAGGACGTGTACGAGATCCTCACGGAGCCGGGCGACCTCGCTGCCGTCCGCGCCGCGCTGGACGGCGCCGGCGTCGAGGTCGAGTCCTCCGAAGTGGTGCAGCAGCCCTCGGCGCGCGTCCCGGTGCAGGAGGCCGACGCCGCCAAGCTGATCAAGCTCGTCGACGCGCTGGAGGAGAACGACGACGTCAACGCCGTGCACGCGAACTTCGACGTGTCCGGCGAGATTCTGGAGCGGATCGCGGGGTAGCCCGGGGCGGCGGTGCCGGATCCGCTGGCCTCAGCCGATCCGGCTCACTTCGGCACCGGCAGCTTCAGGTCCCGCACCGCAGCCTCGGCGGTCTCGGCCATTCCGGCGTAGCCCGCCTTGGACGGGTGGATTCCCAGGTCGCCGCTGATCACCCAGTAGTTGCTCGACGGGCACTTGAGGAAGTTCAGCGTGCCGAGGGTCGAGAACAGGTCCTGGCTGATGCGCGACTGGCGCGACGGGCCATCGCAATTGCCGCCGGGGCCGCCGAAGTAGAACGGCGGCGGCGCGACCATGCGGAGGCGGTCGCCCCAGCCCTGGGCGGCGCCTTCGGCCCGGACGTCGCCGACCGCGGCGGCGATCTCGTCGTTGATGAGGCGCACGAGCACCCGGATCCCGGCGGGCGAGAAGAACGAGATCGCCGGCCAGACGGTCGGGTAGCCCATGACGAGCACGTGGTTGTCAGGGGCGAGCATGAGCTGCCGGAAGACCGAGCCCATGCGCTGGCGGACCTTCTGCTGGGTGATGAAGGTGCTCACGCACTTGGTGAGCCCCTTGGTGCCGCCGTTCTTGGCCTCGTTGGCGCAGCGCCACTGGTTGCCGAGGTCGACGAGCAGCTCGCTGAGCAGCGGGTTGGCGCCCAGGGTCATCACCGTGAGGTCGGGGTTGTCGAGGCGCACGAGCGACAGCTCGCCGGTCCTGGCGTTCGAGAAACTGGCGCCCTCGGCCCACTGCCGCGGCTCGCTGCCGGTCACCGCGTAGTTCGCGTAGGTGCGGTAGGTGCGCTCGCTTGCCGTCGCGGTCGCCTGCACGCCGAGCTTCTTGGCGAGCTGCGCCGCCCACGAGACCTGGTTGGCATAGCCGTAGTCGGCCGAGTAGTGGACGGCGGCGCCCTCGTAGCCGGTGCGGTCCACGCTGTTGGACGAGCAGCGGTTGTTCGGAAGGGGCGTGTCCAGCGGCTTGCAGCCGAGGAGGATCGGCAGGTCGAACCGCTGCTCGCCCGGGAGGGACTTGAAGATGTCGGTGGGGACCATCGACTCGCCGTCGCCGAAGTAGCCGAATCCCGCGGTCACCGAGTCGCCGACCGCGCGCATCAGGAACGGCTTCACGCGGACGGTGACGCGGAAGCTGTCGCCGGTCTTGCCGTCGGGGCGCCGCTCGGTGACCGTGAAGCCGTCGAGGCCGGAGAAGCCCCGGCGGGGCGTGAAGGTGGCCTGCAGCCGGTAGGCCACCTTGGCCTGCGGTCGGATCCCGATCGGGATCCGCTGCAGCCGCACCGTGTGGTCCTCGGGGCGGCGCTCTGACTCGACGCGGAAGGCGTCGAGCTTCAGGCCTGGGCCCGAGCACAGCTCCACCACCTCCGGCCGGGCCTGGTTGGGCGCGACCTCGATCTCGAAGAGGCGCCCGCCCTCGGTGGTGCCGGCCTGCGCGTGGATGTACCCGTCGCAGCGTCCGAGGCCGGGGTCCGAGGCGGCGAGGCGCGCGACGGGCACGCCCAGGCGCGCTACGTCTGAGGCGCCGTAGTCGTCCCGGCCGTCGCCCCATTCGTCGAGGCGCTCCGACGCGTCCACGGCGGCGCGGAGCGTGCGCCCGGACCCGCGCAGCAGCCGGCGGGTGTCGCGGCGGGTCAGCCAGGCGCGCAGCGTGCGGATCGAGCCCGAGCCGCGCACCGACGGGGGCAGGATCTCCGCCCCGGCCGCACTTGCCGTGCGCCCGGTCGGGCCGCGCAGGCGGACCGCGATGTGCCCGGTCAGCGTCGCCTCGTCGGCGAGCAGGCGCGCCCGCGCCGGGCGGACGTCGCCGAAGCGCACGCGCACGTCGACGGCCAGCCGCCCGCCTGCCGCCTGCGTCGCCGAAGCCGACACGATGCGGGGGCGCGCGGCGATCGGTCCTTGCCGCAACGCCGCGCTGGCGTCGGCGGCTCCGGCCAGCGCCGCCAAGCCGGTCGCTGCCAGCACCGCAGCATGTCGGGTCCGCCCTGCATCCATGCTCGCTCAGCCTCCGCGGTCGTGCTCGATTTGCGGCACCCTAGCGCCGGGCAGCGGCGCCGTGCGCCGCTGGCCCGGTCGCCGTCAGCCGGGGCGGCGATCAACCCGGTGGCGGGCGGGCGGCTGCGGCACCCGGTCCTCGAGTCCCGGAGTGCCGGGCTTCAGTCGCGGGCTGACGGTGCCAGGGTCGCGACTTGGCGCGACGGAGGTGCCTGCTGGCCTCCAGTCGCCGTGTGTGGTTCCCAAACCGAGAGGTGGCACCGATGCGCTCGAGCTCCGTCCGCTCCGTGCTGCTGGCGGCCACGGTGGCGCTCGCCGCCGCGCTGGCCGGCTTGCGGTGAGGCTCGTCATCGTCACCGGGGACGGCCGGGGCCGCGGCACCACGGCGGTGCGCTCGGCGGTGCTGCGGCTGAAGCAGCGCTCCGGCCTACGCGGCGCCGGCTGCCGCCAGCGCCCCGAGGAACGCCTGCGCGCACAGCGCCCGGACGGCCTCCCGGGAGGGCGAGCCGCGCTCGAGCCACTCGAGCGCGGCCGCCTCGACGAACCCCAGCCACCCGCGCACGGCCAGCCGCTGCAGCTCGCTGGGCGCCCCCGGGAGGCCGGCGAGCATGCGGGCGGCGATCGCGTCGCGGGCGCCGTCGACGATCCCGCGCACCTCGGGGTCGGACCCGATGCCGCCGCGCGTCAGCGTGACGTAGCCGGTGCGGTGGGTCTCGACGTAGCCGAGGTAGGCGCCGAGGCCGTGGCGCAGGGCGTCGAGCGGCTCGGCGTCGGCGGGCGGCTCGGTGGCCTGCACGAGCTGGGCCGCCGCTTGGCGCACCGTCTCGACGTAGAAGTCACGCTTGCTCGGGAAGTAGTGGTAGAGCAGCCCCTTCGAGATGCCCGCGGCGGCGGCGATGTCGTCGATCGCGATCTCGTCATAGGCCCGCTCGCTGAAGAGCTGCATCCCGACCGCGACGAGCTGGGCGCGCCGGGTGTCGAGATCGAGGCGGGTGCGGACGGGAGAGGCCACGGGCGCCCGAGTCTACGCGCCGCCCGGGACTGTCCGGGGAGCGCAGGGCCGGTCAATCGTGGCGCGCCGGCGCTAGTGCGGCGCGAGGCCGGCTTGCCGGGCGGCGAAGAGCTCGCCGATGAGCGCCTGGGCCACGTCGGGGTCGAACTGCGAGCCGGCCCCCGCCATGAGCTCGGAGACGGCCTCCTCGTGCAGCATGGCCTTGCGGTACGGGCGGTCGGAGGTCATCGCGTGGTACGCGTCGCAGGCCAGGATGATCCGCGAGCCCATCGGAATCTCCTCGCCGGCCAGGCCGTCCGGGTAGCCGGCCCCGTCCCAGCGCTCGTGCTCGTGGCGCACGATTCGCGCCACGCCGCCGAGGCCCGGGATCGCCCGCAGGATCCGCTCGCCGATGACCGTGTGGTCCTTCATGAGCTGCCACTGGTCGTCGGTGAGCGCGCCGGGCTTGTTGAGGATGTCGTCGGGAATCGCGACCTTGCCGATGTCGTGCAGGAGCGCGGCCGCCCGGACGCGGTCGATCTCGTCGTCGTCGAGGCCGAGATTGCGGCCGACGGCCGACACGAGCTCGACCACCGACTCGGAGTGCTCTCCCGTGTAACGGTCGCGCTCCAGGAGGGCGACCGCGAGCCCGGCCACGGCGTCGCGCTGGCCCTGCCCGGCGGCATCCTGGTCGGGCTCGCCACCGACGGCGACCCGGCCGCCTCCGGCCGCCCGGGCGGCGTCGAGGCCGCGGCCGGCGGCAGCCAGGAGCTGTGCCGTGCCCTCGAGGCGGTTGAAGCGGGCCACGCCGGCCGAGACCGAGATGCATCGCTGCTTGCCGGCCTCGGTGGCCTCGAGCTCGAGGAGCAGCCGCTCGAGAAACGCCTGGGCGCCGTCGGTGTCGGTCTCGGGCAGGAGGATCGCGAACTCGTCTCCGCCCGTCCGGCAGACGAGGTCGTGCCCGCGCGTGTAGTCGCGCAGCACGCGCCCGACCGCGGCCAGCACCTCGTCCCCGGCCGCGTAGCCATGGGTGGAGTTGACCGTGCGAAAGCGGTCCACGTCGACGATCACGGCGGTCAGCGGCCGGCCGTGACGGCGGGCCCGGGAGACCTCGATGTCGGCCGCGGCCCGGAAGCGGCCGAGGTCGAGGAGGCCGGTGAGGTGATCGATGCCGTCGCGCGCCTGCAGCGCGGCTTCCAGGGAGGCGATGCGCTGCCGGGCGTCGCCCAGCAGCCGCTCCAGTTCGTTGGGCTGCCAGCGGAGGGCCATGGGTCGGCATCGCCCCTGGAAATCGCGGGCTTGACCGGCCTTGAGCCCGGTGGACCGATGATCGACTCCCGGCGGCCCGCCGCCGCGGGCCTGGGAGGCATCCGGCCGTCTGCGCAGAATCCATCCCGAATGGTCGTCCTCGGCATCGATCCCGGCACCGCCAACACGGGCTTCGGCGTCGTGGCCCGCCGCGGCTCCCGGCTCGTGGCGCTCGACGGCGGCGTCATCGGGACGTCAGCTGCCGCAGCGCCGGAACTGCGCCTTGCCCGGATCCACGCGGAGATCGCGGCGCTGCTCGCCGAGCACCGGCCGGCGGCGCTGGCGGTCGAGGGCCTGTACTTCGGCGCGAACGTCCGCACCGCGTTCGCGGTCGGCCAGGCCCGCGGCGTCGCACTGCTGGCCGCCGGCCAGGCTGGCGTGCCATGCCACTCCTACACGCCCCAGCAGGTGAAGTCGGGTGTCTGCGGGTCCGGACGGGCGGGGAAGCAGCAGGTCCAGTCCATGGTCCAGCGGCTGCTGTCGCTGCCCGAGCCGCCGGCGCCCGACCACGCCGCCGACGCGCTGGCCGTCGCGATCTGCCACCACAACGCGGCGCCGTTCCAGGCCGCGGTCGCCCGCGGCAGCGCCCGGCCAGCCGCGCTCGCGGAGGCCGTGACGTGATCGCCGTCGTTCGCGGCGAGGTCGTCGTGCGCCGGTCCGACCACGTCGTGGTGGACTGCACCGGCGTCGGGTACCGCCTCGCCGTCTCGGCCGAGACCCTGCGCCACGTCCCCGCTGCGGGCCGGGAGACGATGCTCTTCACTCACCTGGTCGTCCGCGACGACCAGATGCTGCTCTACGGCTTCGCCACCGAGGAGGAGCGCGACCTCTTCCTCCTGCTCATCGGGGTCCAGTCGGTCGGCCCCAAGGTCGCGCTGGCCGTGCTGAGCGCCGGCCCGCCGCGGGAGCTGGTGTCGGCGCTGGCCGCCGGCGACGCCGCCCGCTTCCAGGCCGTTCCCGGAATCGGGAAGCGCACGGCCGAGCGGATCATCGTGGAGCTGCGCGAGAAGGTCGCCCCGGCCGCGGGCGACGACGCGATCGTGGTGACGCGGGCTGACGACCCGCGCATGCTGGCCCGCGACGGCCTCGTCGGCCTGGGCTTCTCGCACCAGGAGGCCGACCGCCTGCTCGACGACGCACCGCCCGGCGCCTCGCCCGAGGACCTGATCGCCCACGCGCTGAGGGCGGCCCGGCCGTGAGCGAGGGCGCCCGCATCCGCACCCCCGATGCCGCGCTCGAGGCCCCGGCGCGGATCCAGACGCCGGCAGCCCTCCCCGAGGACGAGCTCGACCGCTCCCTGCGGCCGCGCCGCCTCGCCGACTTCGTCGGGCAGGGCTCGGTGAAGGCCCAGCTCGGGGTCTCGATCGAGGCCGCAGCCGCCCGCGACGAGGCGCTGGACCACCTCCTGCTCGCCGGCCCGCCCGGTCTCGGCAAGACCTCCCTGGCCCAGATCGTCGCCGCGGAGCTCGGCGTGCCGTTCGTGCAGACCGCGGGGCCCGCCCTCGAGCGCAAGGGTGACGTCGCCGCGTTCCTCACTGCCCTGGAGCCGCGCAGCGTCTTCTTCGTCGACGAGATCCACCGCCTGCCGCGGTCGCTGGAAGAGACGTTCTACCCGGCGATGGAGGACCGCCAGCTCCCGATCACCGTCGGACAGGGCGCCGGGGCCCGAGTCGTGACGCTCGACCTGCCCCCGTTCACCCTCGTCGGCGCCACCACGCGGGCGGGGCTGCTCACGACGCCGCTGCGCGACCGCTTCGGCCTCCAGCACCGGCTGGATCCGTACGGCCCCGACGATCTCGCCACGATCGTCGAGCGGTCGGCCGCCATTCTCGGTGTGGAGATCGACCACGCCGGCGCCGTGGCGATCGCCGCGCGCTCGCGCGGCACGCCGCGCGTGGCCAACCGCCTGCTCAAGCGGGTCCGCGACGTCGCCGAGGTGCGCCACGCCGGCGCCATCACGCCCGAGATCTCCGCCGAGGCCCTCGACCTGCTCGAGATCGACGCCGAGGGACTGGATCGCCTGGACCGCGAGATCCTCTCCACCGTCTGCCGGAAGTTCAGCGGCGGCCCCGTCGGCCTCTCGACCCTGGCCGTCGCGATCGGCGAGGAGGCCGACACGATCGAGGACGTCTACGAGCCCTACCTCGTCCAGGCCGGCCTCCTGGCCCGCACGCCCCGCGGCCGCGTGGCAACGGAGAGCGCCTGGCGCCACCTCGGCCTCGAGCCGCCTGCGGCGGGTGCCGCCAGCCTGTTCTGAGCCGCCCGCACGCAGCCAGCGTGGGACCGCGGGCCGCTTCCCTATCCTTTCGGCTCGCGATGGCCGTTCACTTCATCTGCCCCAGCTGCGGGAATCGCTCGACCGCGACGGATCGGACCGCCGGCTTCCGGCGCGAGGCCAAGGGCTGCGCGAAGTGCGGCTTCGGATTCCTCTTCGAGCTGCTCGACGACTACTACCCGGCCCCGAACGCCGCGTTCTTCGTCTTCGACCAGGAGGCGCGCCTGATCGGGATGGGCCGCGGGTCCAAGGAGCTCACCGGCCTGCGGGAGGAAGCGGTGATCGGCCGGCCGGTCGACGACGTGCTCGGCCTGAAGTTCGACGACGGCTCCAACCACGTCCAGACGGTGCTGGAGTGGGGGGTGCGCCAGCTCGGCAAGCCGGTGCAGGTCAACGCCGAGGGGGACCTTCCGGCCCGCGCGGTCGCCGACCTCTTCCCCGCGTACGACGACGACGGCGGGCTGCTCGTCGTCCTGACACCCCAGAACTAGGCCCGCGGCCCGGATCGCGGGCGGCGGGTGCGGTCGCCGTGCCAGGCCATGCGAGTCATCGGGGGGGAGCTTGGTCCGGAGCGCGGGCGTTTTCGTGCGTCTGAGCCACCGGTTCGGTGGCTGACGCGCGCAGGTTCGCGCCGGGGGACGGGTGCCGGCGTTCTCGTGCGCATGAGCCACCGGTTCGGTGGCGGACACGCGCAGGTTCGCGCAGCGGCCCGCGTCGCGCGACGGGCCGCGGCGCGCCCGGTCCCGGCCAGGGACGCCGGCCGGCCGAGATCGGCTCCGGTCAACGGGCCCGGATCATCCGCCGCGCCGTCCGGGTACGCTAGCCGCGCATGACCGACCGCCGCCGCAACGGCTTCATCCTGCTGCTCGTCGTCGGGCTCCTGATCGCCTCCGGGGTGGTCATCGCCACGACCCCGACGCGCCTGGGCCTCGACCTCAAGGGCGGGGTCGAGCTCGTCTACCAAGCCAAGCCGACGCCGCAGCAGCCGACGATCACCACCGACGCGATCGACCGGTCCCTGGAGATCATGCGCGAGCGCGTCGACGCGCTCGGCGTCTCCGAGCCGGAGATCCAGCGCTCCGGCAGCGACCAGATCTCGGTCGGCCTGCCGTCCGTCAAGAACGCCAAGCGCGCGATCGCCCAGGTGGGCAAGGTCGCCCAGCTCTTCTTCTACGACTGGGAGAAGAACGTCATCGGGCCCGACGGCAAGCCCGATCCGACGAACCAGAACGTGACCGGCGGCCCGAGCGCGGCCGCCAACGGCGCACCGGGGTCGCTCACGTACTACGACGCCGTGATCCGCGCCTCCAAGCGCCCTGAGCAGAAGCGCGCCAACGCGACCGTCGGGAACCAGTGGTACCTCGTCAACCCGACGACCAAGCAGGTGCTGGCCGGGCCGGAGGACACCGAGGCGGCGCTGACGTCCGAGAAGGCCGCGCCGCCGGGGAGCAAGGCGGTGGAGGTCAAGCAGGGGACCGTCGTCGTCAAGGCCGAGAAGCCCAAGGGCGCGTCCAAGGGGACCCCGGACCGCTACTGGGTCCTGGACGACAACCCGGCGCTGTCGGGCACCGACGTCACCGACCCGAAGCAGACCACCGACAACGGGCCGGGCGGCACCGGCGAGCCGATCGTCACGTTCTCGTTCACCGACAAGGGCCAGAAGGCCTGGCAGAACGTCACCCGGGAGATCGCCCAGCGCGGCCAGACCCAGCAGGTGCCGGGCACCTCGCCCCAGCAGGCCTTCCAGCACTTCGCTGCCGTGCTGGACGGCCAGGTCATCACCGCCCCCTTCATCGACTTCACCCAGAACCCCGACGGCATCGACGGGAAGACGGGCGCCAGCATCCAGGGCGGCTTCACGATCACGAGCGCCCAGGACCTCGCCAAGCTGCTGCAGATCGGCGCGCTGCCGGTCAAGCTCGAGCTGATCAGCCAGTCGCAGGTGTCGGCGACCCTCGGCCAGGAGGCGCTGAACCAGGGCCTGCTCGCCGGCCTCGTCGGCTTCCTGATCGTCGCCCTCTTCCTGCTGATCTTCTACCGGGTGCTCGGCGTCATCGCCGTCGTCGCGCTCGGCATCTACGGGATCTACTTCTTCGCGCTGATCAAGCTCATCCCGATCACGCTGACGCTGCCGGGCATCGCGGGCCTGATCCTCACGATCGGCGTTGCCGCGGACGCGAACATCGTGATCTTCGAGCGCATCAAGGAGGAGATCCGCGCCGGGGCCTCGATCCAGCGGGGCATCGCCATCGGCTACAAGAAGGGCCTCTCGGCGATCATCGACGCCAACGTCGTGACGGTCATGACGGCGTTCATCCTGTTCATCCTCGCCACGGCGGGGGTCAAGGGCTTCGCGTTCACCCTGGGGATCGGCGTCTTCGTCTCGCTCTTCACCGCGGTGCTCGCGACCTCGGCGATCCTCGGCACGATCGGCAACGCGAAGGTGCTCTCGAGCCCGTCGGCCCTCGGCGCCGGCGAGCAGAAGCACCGCTTCCGGTTCGACTTCGTCGGCGCCTCGCGCTGGTTCTTCTCGATGTCGGGGATGATCCTGCTGATCGGCGCGCTGGCGATCGGGGCCAAGGGCCTGAACCTCGGCATCGACTTCAAGTCCGGCACCCGGATCACCGCGGCGCTCGTCAAGCCCGCCTCCGAGGACCAGGTGCGGTCGGTCCTGAGCGACCAGGGCTACGGCGACGCGAAGATCCAGAAGGTCAAGGACGGGAGCAAGACGCTCTTCCAGGTCTCGACGTCCACGCTCAAGCCGGCGCAGGTCCAGAAGGTCAAGGACGGCTTGCAGAAGCGGTTCGGGATCGGGGAGGCGTTCGAGGTCACCTCGATCGGCCCGACGTTCGGCCAGCAGGTTGCCAACAGCGCCCTCATCGCGATCATCGCCTCGCTGCTGGTGATCTCGATCTACATCGCGCTGCGCTTCGAGTGGAAGTACGCCGTGCCGGTGCTGATCGCGCTGATGCACGACCTTCTCATCACGGCGGGCGTCTACTCGCTGGTCGGCGCGGAGGTGACGACGGCGACCGTGGCCGCGCTGCTCACCATCCTGGGCTACTCGCTCTACGACACGATCATCGTGTTCGACCGCATCCGCGAGAACGTGCCGCGGATGCCGCGGGCCGCCTTCTCGCAGATCGTCAACCGCTCGATGAGCGAGGTCCTCGCCCGGTCGCTGGCCACGAGCTTCTGCACCCTGCTCCCGATCCTCGCCCTGCTGATCTTCGGCGGCGAGGTGCTCCAGTCTTTCGCCCTGGCCCTCTTCATCGGGACCCTGTCGGGCACGTACTCCTCGATCTTCATCGCCTCCCCGGTCCTCACGCTCTGGAAGGAGCGCGAGACGGTCTACGTGCGGCGCGCCGCCCGGATCAAGCGCGAGAGCGGCGGCCTCGTGCCGGCCTACGCCGTGGCCACCGCGGGCGCCCCCGCCGACGTCGCGCCTGAGCCGAAGGCCCGTCGCCGCCGCGGCTCGGGCCGCGTCACGGCGCCCGACGAGCCCGAACAGCTCTCGCAGGAGGAGTTCGACGAGCTGGTCGCCGACCTCGACGTGGAGGCCGGGCCGAAGCCGGCGAAGGGCAAGCCGGCGAAGGGCACGCCGGCGAAGGGCACGCGTCCGGCCGCGCCGGACGCGGAGACGCCGGGCCCGAACGAGATGGCAGCGCCCGATGGCGCCGTCGATGAGGCTGGCGACGTCGTCCCGGCCCCGGATGCCACGCCGGAGGAGGTCGACGGCCGCGCCCAGCGCACGACCTCGACCGCCGGCAAGGGCGCCAAGCGGTCGCGCAACCGCCGACACGGGAGAAGCCGCTGATGGCCATGCTCGCCTGGGTCATGATGGGCCTGGCCATCTGGCACTTCACGATCTTCCTGCCCGACAAGTTCTGGGGCGGCATCGTCGGCGCGTTCATCGGCGCACTGTTCGGCTCGATCATCTTCGGGCTCGTGATCAACGGCTTCACGGTCCCCGGGCAGAACGACACGCACCTGCTCACCGCGCTCGAGGCGATTCCCGGCGCGCTCATCGGCCTGGGCATCGTCTATTGGGAGGGCCATCGCCAGGAGCAGGCGGCGTGACCGACGTCCACACCACGGCCGGGCCGGTGCCCGCCGCGGACCTCGGCCGCACGCTCGGCCACGAGCACCTCCAGATCATCTCCGAGAGCCTGGTCGCGCAGTTCCCGCGGGTGTACGACGCGGAGGCGAGCTTCACCCGGGCCGTCGAGCGGCTGCAGGCCGTCAAGGCCCACGGCGTCCAGACCATCGTCGACCCCACGGTCATGGACCTCGGGCGCGACATCCGCTTCATGGCGCGCGTGGCCGAGGCGACCGGCCTGCACGTCGTGCCCGCGACCGGCGTCTACGGCGTGATGTACCGGTTCCTGCCGCGCTACTTCACGGCACTCGAGCCCGACGCGCTTGCCGACCTGTTCGTGGCCGACCTCGAGACGGGCATCCAGGGGACGGAGATCAAGGCCGCCTTCCTGAAGTGCGCAGTCGACGAGCCCGGCATCGTCGACGACGTGGAGAAGGTCCTGCGCGCCATCGCCCGCGCCCACCACCGCACCGGCGCGCCGATCATGGCCCACTCGCATCCGGGCAGCGGCCGCGGCCTGGAGATCTGCGACCTCTTCGCGGAGGAGGGCGTCGACCTCGGACGCGTGCAGATCGCCCACACCGGCGACACCGACGACCTCGACTACGTCGAGCGGGTGCTGGAGCGCGGCGTGTTCATCGGCCTCGACCGCTACGGCCTGGACCTCCTCCTCCCGACCGGGCAGCGCAACGCCACGACCGCAGCGCTGTGCGCGCGCGGCTACGCCGAGCGCATGGTGCTCTCCCAGGACGCGACGGCCGGCACGTTCGATTGGTTCCCGGCCGAGATGGTCACCCAGATGGCGCCGAACTGGACGCTGACCTACGTCTTCGACACGGTCATCCCGCAGCTGCGCGAGCTCGGCGTGACCGAGGCCCAGGCCGAGGCGATGCTGACGGTCTCGTCGCAGCGCTGGCTGGCCGGGTAGGCGCGGGACGGCGCATCCCGTCCGGGGCGATGCGGCAGAGGCCAGCGAAGCCGTCGGTGGAGGCGCGGGCGCTCGAGCTCGTGGGCGACATCCAGGGGCTGCTCGAGCTCGAGGAGTTCCGCGCCGGGCTCGTGGAGGCGCTGCGCCGCGCCGTGCCTTCGGACTACGCGTCGTTCAACGAGCTGGGGGCGGACGGCCCGATCTTCACCCTCGCTGTCCCGGAGCTGCCGCAGTCCGCGCACGACGCATGGGGCCGCTGGTCGCACCAGAACCCGCTGCTGAGGCTGACCCGCGGCACGGGGGACGGAAGCGTCACGCGCTTCTCCGACGTGATCGCCGCCGAGGACCTCAGGCGCCTGGAGATCTACCGCGAGCTGTACGAGCCGCTCGGGATCGAGCACCAGATGGCCTTCACGCTCCCGTACCGGCCGCCGCGCGTGCTCGGCGTGGCGCTCAGCCGCGGAGGGCGGGACTTCAGCGACGCCGAGCGCGACCTGATCAGGCTCGCGCGCCCGTACCTGATCCAGGGGTACCGCAACGCGATCGACTACACCGCCGCGTGCCGGGCAGCCGAGGCCGGCGCCGATCTGACCGCGGCGCTGCGGCGCGCCGGCCTGACCGAGCGTGAGGCCCAGGTCATGCGCCTGGTGGCCCGCGGGAGCTCGAACCGGGACGCCGCCGCCGCGCTGGAGGTCAGCGTGCGCACCGTGCAGAAGCACCTCGAGCGCGCCTACGCCACGCTCGCCGTGCGGTCGCGGTCCGCCGCCGCGCGACGGGCATCGAAGCTGGCCGGCGCGGAGTGATCGCGCCGGCGTCGGATGACCGTGTGTCCGAACCAGATCGCGAGCGCGGCGATGAGCGGCGTGACGACGCTCCACCACGTCAGCGCCGCGAACGGAACCGCGGCGGCGAACAGGACCGCATAGGCCGCCGGGCGCGACCGCTTCGCCGCCGCGGGCACGCCCCAGAGCAGCGCGCCGCCAATGATCCCGAGCGCACCTGCCCCCCCGAGCGCGGTCGCGCCGAGACCGATGTAGTAGGCGCCGCAGACCGCGAGCATCGCCACGCGCCAGTGCTCCTCGGTGATCGCGGCCGCGAACTCGTCGCGTCGGGTGCCGGAGAGGAGGAGCGCGCCGGCCACGAGCAGCAGCACGCCCGGGAGATACCAGAGGCGCCCGACCGTCGTGAAGCACAGCACGGCGGGCAGCGCCAAGCCAAAGATCGCGGCGACCCTGCGCGCGCCCGTCGCTCCCGCCGGTCGCTGGAGCCTGGTCGCGGCGGCCGCCGCAATCAGCGCGAGCAGCGTCGTGGTCAATCCCAGGCGGGTGGTGTCCTGCTTGTTGCCGACCCAGTCGCGAATCGCGGCCCCGGCGATCAGCTCGACCAGTCCGGCGAGCACGCCGAGGCCCGCGCCGAATAGGGCGAGCCTGGCGGCCAGGGTGTCGCGGCGCTCGCGACCCGCCGTGTCGGGACGGGAGCTCGCCGCCGGCGTGGTCATGCGGTCACCTCGGCGGCGGGCCGGCGCGGGCTCTTGCGCTGACCGGCGTCGGACGTTGCGTAGCCGACCCGGAAGGCGACGAGAGGCTGCCAGCCTGCGTCGGGGGCGAGCAACCGGCTCGCGCGGGCAAACCTGGGCGGGAGGCCGAGCTGACGTTCGCGGTCGGCGCGCTCGGTGATCTGGTTCATGTGCTGCAAGGAGATGCCGTTGGCCGCCGCCCACAGATGGATGCGTTCCAGCAGCCGCCCGCCGGTGAGGCGTCGCGCGGGATCGGTGACGTCCCGGACCGCCACGACGCCGTAGGCGGCGGCCGTCTTGGTCTGCGTGTCCCGCGTCCTGTCGACCCAGAACGCGTCCCCGCTGCTCCGGGTCTGGGCGGGCAGCAGCTTGGCTATCGCCGTCGTCAGCTCCGGCAGTCCCTGCGTGTCGAGGGTCAGCCCGTCCTTGTGCCTCTGGATGTCGTCCCACGAGGAGCGAAAGAGCCTGAAGTTGTCACGTGACTGCTCCTCGTCATCCGTGATCGCCTGTGCGGCCGCGACCATCAGCTCTCCGATCCGCGCGCGGTCGGCCTCGCTCGTGAACCAGTACACCCGCGCGTCCGCGGCGCCTGCGGCGAGCGCCGCCATCCGCGCCAGCACGGCCGGGGGGACGGCCTTCGTCTCGTACGGGCTGCGATCGGTGTGCCGATGCGGGATGGCCGCGTAGAGCGCGGAGCGGCGCCGCGGACCGGGACTCAAGTCGATGCGCGCGATGTGCACCTGGTCCGATGGTGCCGGGCGCAGGGTGAGCGTCGCGCGATAGCCGTGCGCTGGCGCCGCCTGCATGACGTTCTCCAGGGCAGCGCCCAGCCCGACGTGCATCTCACGGTCGAACGGATCCAGGGTGCCGGTCGAGCGCGCGCGGTCGGCGAACAGGTCGAGCCGGGCGGGCGCGGCGCGGAACACCCACGCCTGGGTGTTGTGCGGGTTCGCCGCGAGAATCGCCGCGGATACGAGCGCCAGCGGCCCGGCACCGCGCTCCCAGTCCCGCCATGCGTCGTATGCCCCGCCTTCGCCCGCCTCGAGCACCCCCTGGTCGTACGCGCGATAGCCAAGTCCCCCGGCACCGACAACCAGCGCCGTGCCGGCGACGAGCCCGGCGCGATGCAGGAGCGTCCTCCGCGTCATGCCGGCGGGCGGATCGACCGGACCGTCCGACCCGCCTGACCGCCCGAGCGGCGGAGGCCTCTCGGGCGTGGCCGTCGAAGACATCGAATCGCCTCCATCCAGGTCGGTCGGGACCCGAAGCTACCTCGGGAGGCCCTTTCCGATCATCCGTACATACCGCGCGGTCGTGTCGGGGACTCCCCGGGTCTCCGAGATCCGCAAGAACTGGCAGCCCGGCGGCGCCTCGAACGGCACGGTTCCTTCGATGTTGCCGGCGGCACCGTTCAACCCGCGTCACGGCCCGGGCGGCGACCGGAGTTCCGTCTCGTGCGGAGCGTACATTCGCCCGGTGGACCCCTCCGCGCCGACCGCCCGTGCCGCGCCCCGGCTCGACATCGCACCGGTCGACGTGCGTGCCGCGCTGGCTCTCGAGCGGGCGCTGGGTGTCAGCGACACGCTGGCGCAGATCCTGGTGCGCCGCGGCCTCGGCACGCCGGAGGCCGCGCGGGCGTTCCTCGCCGCCGCGGACCGTCACGATCCGTCCGCCTTCGCCGGAATCGACGCTGCGGTCGGCCTGATCCTCTCCCACGTGCAGGCCGGGACGCGGATCACCGTCCACGGCGACTACGACGCCGACGGCGTCTGCTCGACCGCCGTCCTGATCCGGGCACTCCGGCGGCTCGGCGCCGACGCGGACTGGTTCCTGCCTGGCCGGGTCGACGACGGCTACGGGCTCTGCGCCGACACGGTGGCGCGGCTGGCCGCGCGCGGCACCCGCCTGCTCGTGACGGTCGACTGCGCGGTCACGGCGGTCGACGAGGTCGCGGCGGCGCGGGCTGCGGGCATGGACGTCGTCGTGACCGACCACCACCGCCCGCAAGCCGACGGCGTCCTGCCGGATGCACCGCTCGTGCACCCCGAGCTCTCCGGCTACCCCTGCCCGCACCTCTGTGCGGCGGGCGTCGCGCACAAGCTCGCCGAGGCGCTCGCCGTGGCCGCCGGCGCCGACCACGCCGCGGCGCTGGCCGAGGACCTCGACCTCGTCGGGATCGCCACGGTCGCCGACTGCGTGCCGCTGCTCGGGGAGAACCGGCGCCTGGTCCGCGAGGGGCTGCGCGCGCTGGCCAACACGCGAAAGCCCGGCCTCCGGGCGCTGATGGCCGTCGCCCAGGTCGACCCGGGCAGCGTCGACGCCCGCGCAGTGGGGTTCCGCCTCGCGCCGCGGCTGAACGCGGCCGGGCGGCTGCAGCGCGCCGACGCCGGCCTGGAGCTCGCCCTCACCGAGGACCCGGGCCGGGCCGAGGCGATCGCCGCCGAGCTTCACCGCCTCAACGCCGAGCGCCGCGACGTCGAGACGCGCATCCTCTTCGAGGCCGAGGCCCAGGCCCGCGACCTCGGCGACCGCCCCGCCTACGTGCTCGCGGGGGAGGGGTGGCATCCGGGTGTCATCGGCATCGTGGCTAGCCGCATCGCCGAGCGCCGCCACCGGCCGGCGGTCCTCATCGCCCTGGACGGGGCGACCGGCACGGGCTCGGGGCGCTCGATCCCGGCCTACGACCTCCTGGCCGGCCTGGAGGCCTGCGCGACCACGCTGAACCGCCACGGCGGCCACCGGGTCGCCGCGGGGCTGGAGATCGACGCCGCGCGGGTGGACGAGTTCCGCGCCGCCTTCGAGGCGCACGCCGCCGCCGTGCTCTCACCGGAGGACCTCATCCCCAGCGAGCGCGTCGACGCGATCGTCACCGGCGACGCGCTCGGGATGTCCCTGGCCGAGGAGCTCGGTCGCCTCGCGCCGCACGGCCAGGCGAACCCGGCCCCAAACCTGCTGCTGCCGGCGTGCCGGCTGGAGGACCCGCGGCCGATGGGGGAGGGCAAGCACCTGCGCTTTGCGGTCGCGTCAGGGGGCGCCCGTTCCCGGGCGGTGGCCTTCGGCTCCGGCTCGCGCCTGCCGGTCGCCCCGGCGTCGCCCGGGGACGATCCGCCGCCGGCCGACGCCACATTCGCCCTGGAGATCAACCGCTGGAACGGCGCGGTCGAGCCGCGCCTGGTGCTCGGCTCGGCCCGCCCCTCGGATCCCGCCCCGATCGACGTGCTGGGCGAGCCCGCCGGGCCCTACCTCGACGCGGTGCTCGCCGAGTTCGACGCGCCGCTCGCCGATCCAGGCAACGCCGTGGCGCTCCCGCCGCCCGGCCGCGAGCCGGTGGACCGCCGCGGGCGCGGCCTGGCCGGCACGGTGGCCTCCCTCGTGGCCAGCGGCGAGCCCGTCCTGGTCCTCGCCGCCGACGTGCCCCGCCGCCTGGCCGCCCTCTCCGGACGCCTGGGCGGCTTTGCCCTCTGCAGCCACGACGCCCTCGAGCGCGAGCCGGCGCTCGCCGATCCCTTCGTCCACGTCGTCGCCCTCGACCCCCCGGCGACCCCCCGGCAGGCGGCGGTCCTGGACGCGGGGGCCGGCGGCTTCGCTCATCGTGCCTGGGGCGAGCCTGAGCTACGCTTCGCCGAGCAGATCAACGAGCTGGAGTACGGCCTCCGGGCTCCGCTCGCCGCGCTGTACACGGCCCTGCGGGACCGGGACGGCGCGGCCGGCGAGGAGCTCGAGGCGCTGCTTCGCGAGGACGGCGGCCGCGGCCGCTCGCCGGCGCTGGCGGGCCGCCTGCTCCGCGTCCTCGAGGAGCTTCGCCTCGTCAGCCTCGACCGGGATCGGCTGCAGGCCGGCGTCCCGCCCGCGCAGCGCACCGAGCTGCAGCGGTCGGCCGCCTACCGCCACTACCGCGCACGACACGAGGACGGACAGCGATTTCTGAGCCGGGCGACAGCAGCACGGGCCGCGTAGCAGGGCCGGACCCGGCCCCGGCGAACGGGCACGGGCGCAACGGGGCGCCGGCGGCGGACGCCGAACCCGCGGTCCGGCGCGGGGCGATGTCCGCGGATGGCGGGGCGGCCCGTCCGAGCGAGATCGGCCCGCGCGTGCCGGTCGGCACGGTCGCCCGCCCGCCCGAGCCGCTCCCGGCCTCGGGGCTGGAGGAGCTCTCCGACGACGAGCGCCAGCTCCTCTCCGACCTCTTCGCCATCGTCGAGGAGCACGCCTCCGAGTCCGTCGTGGCGATCGACCGGGCCCGCGTCACCGAGGCGTTCCTCTTCGCCTGCGAGCACCACGCCGACCAGCGGCGCCAGTCCGGCGAGGACTTCATCACCCACCCGGTCGGCGTGGCGAAGATCTGTGCGGGGATGCGCCTGGACACCGAGACGCTCTGCGCTGCCCTCCTGCACGACACCGTCGAGGACACTTCGGCGTCCCTGGACGAAGTCGAGGCGCAGTTCGGCGAGGAGGTCGCCAGCCTCGTCGACGGCGTCACGAAGCTCACCGGGATCACGTTCGAGTCCCGCGACGAGGCCCAGGCCGAGAACTACCGCAAGATGATGGTCGCGATGGCCTCGGACATCCGGGTCATCCTCATCAAGCTCGCCGACCGGCTGCACAACATGCGCACGATCGGCGCGATGCCGAAGCACAAGCAGGTCAAGAAGGCGAAGGAGACGCTCGACATCTACGGGCCGATCGCCCACCGGCTCGGCATCCACGCGATCAAGTGGGAGCTCGAGGACCTCGCCTTCGCCACGCTGCACCCGCGCAAGTTCGCCGAGATCAAGCAGCTCGTCAGCCAGCAGCGCGAGGAGCGCGAGCGCTACGTCGAGAAGGCCGGCCAGTACCTGACGAAGGAGCTCGAGGCGCTCGGCATCGACGCGGAGATCTCCGGGCGCGCCAAGCACTTCTACTCCATCTACTCGAAGATGACCAAGAAGGGCCGCGAGTTCAACGAGATCTACGACCTCACGGCCATGCGGGTGATCGTCGACTCGGTGAAGGACTGCTACGGCGCCGTCGGCGTGATCCACTCGCTCTGGAAGCCGCTGCCCGGGCGCTTCAAGGACTTCATCGCCATGCCGAAGTTCAACATGTACCAGTCGCTGCACACGACGGTGATCGGGCCCGAAGGGCGGCCGCTCGAGATCCAGATCCGCACGCTCGAGATGCACGAGATGGCGGAGTACGGCGTCGCCTCGCACTGGCTCTACAAGCAGGGCGGGTCGGCCTCGATCTCGGAGGACCCCCAGGGCAAGCTCCGCTGGCTGCGCCGGCTGCTGGACTGGCAGCAGGAGCTCGACGACTCGGCCGAGTTCGTGGAGTCGCTGAAGGTCGACCTGTACGAGGACGAGGTCTTCGTCTTCACCCCGAAGGGGGAGGTCAAGTCGCTCAACGCCGGCGCGACGCCGCTGGACTTCGCCTACGAGGTCCACACCGACGTGGGCCACCGCTGCGTCGGGGCCAAGGTCAACGGCAAGATCGTCCCGCTGTCGTACACGCTGAAGTCCGGCGACATCGTCGAGGTGCTCACGTCCAAGCGCGAGCGCGGCCCGTCGCGCGACTGGCTCTCGCTCGTGAAGACCACGCGCGCCCGGAACAAGATCAAGGCCTGGTTCAAGGCCGAGAGCCGGAAGGACACCGAGCACGCCGGCCGCGAGCTGCTCCAGGAGCACCTCAAGCGCCAGGGCTTGCCGCACCAGAAGCTCGTGGGCTCGACGCTGCTGGCCCAGGTCATCCGCGAGATGGGCTTCAAGAAGGCCGACGACTTCTACATCGCGCTCGGGGCGGCGAAGATCTCGCCGAAGGTCGTCGTGCAGAAGGTGCTCCAGCGCCTCAAGCAGGGCGAGGCCGCCGAGGGCGAGCCGACGGCCGCCGACCTGCTCTCCGGCCGGCGCCGGCGCCGGCGCCCCGACGCGCTGTCGTCCAAGAGCGGGATCAAGGTGCAGGGGATCGACGACGTGATGGTCCGCCTGGCGAAGTGCTGCCGCCCCGTCCCCGGCGACGACATCGTCGGCTACATCTCGCTCGGCCGCGGCATCACGATCCACCGCGAGGACTGCCCGAACGCCGTCGCGCTCGGCAAGGACCCCGAGCGGTTCACCCCGGTCTCCTGGGAGGGCGGCGGCTCGACGGCCTTCAAGGTCGAGCTGCACATCGACGCCTGGGACCGCCACCGGCTGCTCGAGGACCTCTCGCGCGCCCTGGCCGAGGGCGGCGTGAACATCGTCGAGGCCCGCTGCATCGTGGCCGACCAGATGGTCCGCAACCGGTTCGTGGTCGAGGTGGGGGACACCCAGGCGCTCAACGGCGCGATCAGCCGCCTGCGCAACATCGACGCCGTCTTCGACGTCTACCGGGTCACGCCGAGCGCGGCCTGAGGGCGGGCTCGGCCTTCCCGCGGCGGGGCGGGGCGTCGCGCCGGGAGGACGGCGCGACGGCCCAGATCCGCGTCAGCCCACCACGCGGAGCGCCCCGGGGTCGACGCGGATCTCCGCCACCGCGGCCTCGCCGATGAAGTCTCCGTCGACGTGCAGCGGCAGCGGGCGGTCGTCCGCGGAGCGGACCGTCAGCGCCCGGGCCCCCGAGAACCCGTGCACGCGGCGGTGTCCGGCCACCCGGCCGCGCTTGGACAGCGCGCGGTAGGCGAACGTCGGCACGTCGACCGGGTTGGCTCGGTCCAGCACCGCGCCGGCCAGGTCGCCCGAATCGAGCTCGGCCCCTTCGGCCACGGTGATCTCGCGCGAGTTGAAGTAGGTCCACACCGGCCCGTTCTGGACGATCGCGGTGACGCCGGGCAGCTCGTCGCCGCCGACCTCGGCGATCAGGCGAGGCGGGTTGACCACGTAGCGGCGCATGAAGGTCCCGAACGCGGCCTCGGCGTAGTAGGCCTGCTTGAAGCGCGCCTTGAGCTTCGGATGGCTGTCGACTCGCTCGACGACCGAGGCGTCGAGTCCGGCGCCCGCCGCGAAGGTGAACGCCCGGTCGCCGACCCGCCCGAGGTCGACAGGTCGCGGCGCCCAGTCGTCGGCGAGGTGCAGGAGGTGCTCGGTCGCGTCGACGATGTCGGCGGGCATGCCGATCATCTTGTGGAAGACGTTGTTCGAGCCGCCGGGAAGGCAGGCGAGCGTCGTCCCGGTCCCCGCGAGGCCGTTGGCCGCCTCGTTCACGGTGCCGTCCCCGCCGAAGGCGACGACGACCTCGACGCCGGCGGCGGCCGCCTCGCGGCAGAGCTCCACGGCATGCCCGGCGCCTTCGGTGTCGATCGTGTCGACGTCGAAGCGGGCCTGCAGCGCGTAGACGACGAGGTTCTTCATCCGCAGCGACACCGTGGTCGCGTACGGGTTCACGATCACGAGCATCGACCGGCCGGGCGCGCGCTGCTCGCCCGCGTGGGCGGACAGGCGCTCGAGCGAGGCGGACATCGCGGGGGTCGCCATGCCGTCGTTCACACCGCGCCGGGCGCGGCGTTACGCCGTCCGGCCTGCCGGCGTCACAGCCAGTTCCGATGCCGGAAGTACCCGAGCATGCCGACCAGCATGGCGACCATCACGCCGATGATCACCCAGAACGCCGTGTGACTGCCCTCGCCGGGCACGCCGACGTTCATGCCCCAGATGCTCGCGACGAGCGTGAGCGGGAGGACGATCACGCTGATCGAGGTGAGGACGCGCAGGATGTCGTTGACGCGGTGGCTGATGACCGACTCGTTCGTTGCCTCCAGCGCCTCGATGGTCTCCTTATAGCCCTCGAGCACCTGCCAGATGCGCTCCGAGGCGTCGTTGATGTCGTCGAAGTACACGTCCATGTCGTCGGCCAGGTAGCGCTGCTTGGTGCGCTCGAGGTCGCCGAAGACGGCCCGCTGCGGCCGGACGATCTTGCGGAAGTTGATGATCTCCTGCTTGACGTTGGAGATGTCGCGCACGACCTCCTCGCCGCGGCCCCCGAAGATCTCGTCCTCGACGCGCTCGAGCTTGTTGCCCATCTTGCGCAGCATGGGAAACGAGGCGTCGACGCACTCGTCGACGATCCGGTAGAGGAGATACCCGGACCCCTTCGAGAACAGCTGCTCGCGGAGCTCCTCGTTGGCCCGGCAGCGCTCGAACAGGTACTCGAGCGGCTGCAGCGGCGCGTTGGGCAGCGTCACGAGGAAGTCAGGCCCGACGAACAGGTCCAGCTCCGCGGCGTTCAGGCGCCCGACCTCCTTGTCGAAGCGCGGAAAGTGCAGGACGATGAACAGGTACTCGTCGTACTCGTCGATCTTCGGGCGCTGGTTGCGCGAGAAGACGTCCTCGTAGTCGAGCGGGTGGAAGTCGAACCGCTCCTGCAGCCAGCTGCGGTCGATCGGGCGGGGCCGCTCGAGGTTGATCCAGCGCAGCCCGAGGGCCTCGACGACCTCGGGGGCAGGCGGCTCAGGCCCGGTCGGGCCGGTGAGAACCTCGCCGCGCGAGCGCGCCAGCCGTCCGAAGCGTGGCTTGGGCAGGTTGGGCATGGGGACTTCGCGGCTCGTCGGTCATCGGCAGGTTCTCCGGCGGACCAGTCTACCCTTCCGGCGCCGGACTCCTGAACTGCGGCGTGCAGGCGGGCCCACTCAAGTTCCGTGCATCCACGCCGACGACGTGGCTATACTGCCTCGCCACATAGCAGTACGCATCCAGAGGGGTGGAGGGACTGGCCCGATGAAACCCCGGCAACCATTCCGTCGCAAGGCGGAAAACGGTGCCAACTCCTGCAGGCTCCAACAACGGCCTGGGAGATGCGGTCGGGGATTTCGCACCTAGAAGCCTTCGCCCGCAGGACCCGGGCGGAGGTTTTTTCATATGCCGGTAGATGCGCTTCGGTGCAAGGAATGCCAGACCGAGTACCCCCTCGACGCGAGCTACGTCTGCGAACGGTGCTTCGGGCCGCTCGAGGTCACCTACACCCATCCCGAGTCGATCGACGTCGCTGAGGCCCGCCGCCGCATCCAGGGCGGCCCTCAGAACATCTGGCGCTACGCCGACTTCCTGCCGACGGTGGCCCAGCCCGCGCCGTCCCAGCGGGCCGTGTCGCGGGCCGGCCTCCCGGTCGGCTGCACCCCGCTCCTGAAGGCCGACCGGCTCGCCGAGCGCCTCGGGCTGCGCGAGGTGTGGATCAAGAACGAGGCGGCCAACCCGACGCACTCGTTCAAGGACCGCGTGGTCGGCGTCGCCATCGCCCGGGCCCGCGAGCTCGGCTTCGAGGTGGCAGCCTGCGCGTCGACGGGGAACCTCGCCAACGCCGTCGCGGCGCATGCCGCCGCGGCCGGTCTGCCCTCCTACGTGTTCATCCCGTCGGACCTGGAGGAGCAGAAGGTGCTCGCCACCGGGGTGTATGGGACGACGATCGTGTCGGTGAAGGGGACCTACGACGACGTCAACCGGCTCTGCACCGAGGTGTCGGCGGAGCACCCCTGGGCGTTCGTGAACGTCAATCTGCGCCCGTACTACGCCGAGGGCTCCAAGACCCTGGCCTACGAGATCGCCGAGCAGCTCGGCTGGGAGATCCCGGACCGGATCGTGGCGCCGGTGGCCTCCGGGTCGCTCTTCACGAAGATCGCCCGCGGGTTCGAGGAGTGGATCGAGCTCGGGCTGGTCGAGGGCACGGTGCCGACGATGAACGGCGCCCAGGCCGAGGGCTGCTCGCCGGTCGCGCAGGCCTTCGCCGCCGGCCACGACGTCTGCCGGCCGGTCAAGCCCGACACGATCGCCAAGTCGCTGGCGATCGGCACGCCGGCCGACGGTCCCTACGCGCTCGATCTGGCGCGCCGGACGGGCGGCGGGATCGACGCCGTCACCGACGACGAGATCCGCGCGGGCATCCGCCTGCTGGCCGAGACCACCGGCGTCTTCACCGAGACGGCGGGCGGCGTCACCACCGCGGTCCTGGCCAAGCTGGCTGAGCGCGGCGACATCGATCCGGACGAGCGCGTCGTGGCCTGCATCACCGGCGAGGGCCTCAAGACCCTGGACGCCGTGCGCGGCACCTTCGAGACGGTCGAGATCGAGGCCTCCGCCGACGCCTTCGAGGCGGCGGTGCCCACGGGAGTGACGGCCTGATGGCGGTCACGGTCAAGATCCCGACCCAGCTGCGCTCGGCCACCGACGGCGAGCCGCAGACGACCGTGGACGGTGCCACGGTCGGCGAGGTGCTCGACGCGCTGTATGCGCGCTTCGACGGCCTGGCCGACCGGATCACCGAGGGCGGCGAGGTCCGGCGGTTCGTCAACGTCTACGTCGGCGGCGAGGACATCCGTTTCCTCGACGGCCTCGACACGGCGGTGGCGGACGGGGGAGAGGTCACGATCCTCCCGGCGGTCGCCGGCGGGTAGCGGGCGCCGGGCCGCCGGCGGGCGGCCAGGGCGGGGGAGTCTGACCGGCGCCGGCGGAATACTCGCCCGCATTCCGGCTCGCAGCTCAGAGGACGACGACGGCGGGGCGCGCCAGCGCCGCCGCCCGCCCAAGGGCGCGCTGCGCTTCGCCGACGAGGCGAGCGACAGCTACGGGGTCGTCCTGGCGCTCATCCTGCTGACGTACCTCATCGCCACGGTCGTGCCCAACACGGCCGCCGGCCGCACCGCGGTCGTGGTCTCCCAGGCCTTCACGATGACCTTCGCGGTGCGCACGTCGCAGGCGCGCCGCCGCACGCGGATCATCGCCGACGTGCTGTTTTGGGTCGTCCTGGCGATCAGCGTCACCCTCGTGTTTGCCGACCAGAAGGGCAAGCTCCTGGGCCTGGACTCGCTGCTGGGCGGCCTGCTGCTCTTCGTGGCGCCGCTGGTGATCCTGCGGCGGATCACCCAGCACCAGCGCGTGACCCGCGAGACGATCCTCGGCGTCGTCTGCGTCTACATGCTGATCGGCCTGTTCTTCGCCTTCGTCTTCGCGGCCGTGGGGCAGTTCGAGTCCGGCGACTTCTTCACCTCGGTGAAGGACCCGGGCTACGCCGACTACATCTTCTTCAGCTACGTGACCGAGACGACCATCGGCTATGGGGATCTCGTGCCGGCCAGCCAGATCGGCCGGTCGCTGGCCGTCTTCGACGCCTTGCTGGGGCAGCTGTTCCTCGTCACCGTGCTGGGCCGGATCGTCAGCTTGTGGGGCCGTGAGCTGCCGTCGCTGCCGGCGCGCCGCCGGCGCGGCGGCGATGGCGCAGCTGAGTAGGCGGCGTCCCTGCCGCCGCATCGGGTAATCTCGCGCCCGCCATGGACCTCGTCCCGTTTGCCGCCGAGACCAGCCACGTTCCGTTCTACATCCTGGGCGGCCTGCTCGCCGCCTGGGCCGTCGTGCTGGCCGGCTTCGGGCTGAGCAAGAGCGACTTCCCCAAGGCGGGCGCCCAGATGTCCGGCGTGATCGCCGTCTCCGTGATCCTCTTCGTGGCGGCTGTGGGTGCGGCCATCGTCACCGGCAGCACGCCGAACGAGAAGCTGACCGCCGACGAGAAGCCGACGCCGTCGGGCGTGAAGCTCCCGCCCCCGGCGGCGGCGACGCCGACCACGGCCGTCGCGGCGCCTGCCGCGGGCGGAGGCGGCGGAGCCGCGTCCGCGGCCGCGGGCAAGCAGGTCTTCGTCAGCAACGGATGCGGCGCCTGCCACACGCTCAAGGAGGCGGGCACGAGCGGCGCCGTTGGCCCGAACCTCGACAAGGCCAAGCCCAGCCAGGCCATCGTGATCGCCCGCGTCACGAACGGTGCCGGCGCGATGCCGTCGTTCAAGGGCCGCATCAGCGCTGCGGACCTGAAGGCCCTGGCTGCCTACCTCGTCCAAGCCACGGGCGGCGCCGCGGCGTCGGGCGGGGGGAGCACCGGCGGCACGCCCGCCGGGGGCGGCGGCAGCGCACCGGCGGCCAGCGCCGCCGGCAAGCGGGCCTTCGCGTCGAACTGCGGCAGCTGCCACACGCTGGCCGCTGCCGGAACCAGCGGGGCGGTCGGACCGAATCTCGACCAGCTCAAGCCGTCGGCGGCCGTCGTGCTGAACAAGGTCACGAACGGCGGCGGCGGCATGCCCGCGTTCAAGGGCCAGCTGAGCCCGGCGCAGATCAAGCTGATCGCCGCGTACGTGGCGCAGTCCGCCGGCAAGTAGCCGCGGTCGCGCCGACGCTCCGGACGCAGCTCGCGGTCTCGGCCCGGGCCGCCGCAGCGGGCGCGTGCGCGAAGGGAAAGCCGCCCGACCCTCGGGAGCCGTGAGCGTCGGGCGGCGGACGCACCTTAACCGGGACGGCAGTCCGGTGGCAATCCGGCCGGGCCTTCTGCAGGGTTCTGGCGCGCAGGCGCGCTTGGGGCGCGTACGGGGAGATGCCGCCGCGTCCAGGCGCTTCGCGCGTCGCGGTCGACAGGTTCCTTCCGATCCAGAAATGCGACGCCTGCGGTGCGAAAGCTGGAGGGCGCGCCGAGCCTCGATGCGCAGGCCGCGGTCCGCTCGGCGCGTGGCGAGCTGGTCCCCAGCCCGTGCCCGCACGCGGTCGGGGGAGCGGTGGGGCGGGAGCGTAGGAAGCAGGAAACCCCCGCGTTAGCAGGGGTTTCGTGGAGCGCGCCCGGCAGGATTCGAACCTGCGGCCTCTTGCTCCGGAGGCAAGCGCTCTATCCACTGAGCTACGGGCGCGAGGCGGCCAGCGTAGCGCGCCGGGCGGGGCCTGGGCGGCTCGAACGGGGCCGCGGGGCCGCGGGCCAGCCCGTCGGGGTCACGCGGACGCGGACGGGCGACGGGCGTCGGAGGCGGCGCAGCGGACGCCGGGGCGCCCGACCGCCGGGCGGGGCGTCTGCGGTGCACGCCTTGACCAGATCTTGGGCATTCCGGGGTCGCGGCATGAGGCAGACTGCAGGCTTCGTCCTCCGGTGACGGTGCCGCTCGACGCGGTGCCACGCCCGGACGCGAGAGGTCGCCCGCCCCCACGGCTCCCGGGGGCGGGCGACCTGTCCCGCCCGGCGCCGGGATAGGCTCGGCGCGTGGACCTCTCCGTCTTCTTCGCCGGCACCGCCGGCTCGGTGCCCACCGCCCGGCGCGGGCTGCCGGCGGTCCTCGTCACGCGCGGCGGCGAGCGGCTGCTGTTCGACTGCGGCGAGGGGACCCAGCGCCAGCTCCTGCGCTCCGTCGGGCTGGCGGACCTCGATGCGATTTTCATCACGCACTTCCACGCCGACCACTGGCTCGGCCTGCCCGGGATGCTCAAGACGTTCGACCTGCGGGGCCGGGAGCGGCCGCTGGCCGTCCATGGCCCGCCAGGCCTGGCCCGGGTGCTCGGAACCGTGAAGGGCGTCTTCGGGCGGCTCGGGTACGAGCTGGACATCGTCGAGCTCGAGCCGGCAGAGGCGGTCGGGGGCGGCGGGTGCGTCGTGGCGCCCTTCCCGGTCGCGCACCGGGTGCGCGCCTACGGCTACGCGATCGTCGAGGAGCCGCGCCCCGGTGCCTTCGACCCGGCCGAAGCGGCCCGGCTCGGCGTGGCGCCGGGCCCGGACTTCGGGCGCCTGCAGCGCGGCGAGACGGTCAGCGGGGTCGCTCCCGCTCAGGTCATGGGGCCCGAGCGGCCCGGGCGCAAGATCGTGATTTCAGGAGACACCGCCCCGTGCGAGGCCGTCGCCGTGGCCGCCCACCAGGCGGACCTGCTCGTCCACGAGGCGACCTTCACCGACACGGAGTCAGACCGGGCGGGGGAGACCGGGCACTCGACCGCCGGCCAGGCGGCCGCGCTGGCCCGGGACGCCGAGGTCCGCCTGCTGGGCCTCACGCACCTCTCGACGCGCTACGGCGGCGCCGAGATCCGCGACGAGGCCCGGGCGGTCTTCCCCGACACGTTCGTCGCCCGCGACTTCGACACGGTCGAGATCCCCTACGCCGAACGCGGGGAGCCCGCGGTGGTGCGCTGGGACGAGCGCCAGCGGCGCGAGGCGCCGGCGGAGTCCGCCGCGCCCCCGGCGTGACCGGGCGCCGTCCCGCGGCGGTGCTAGGGTCCGTTCGTCGGCTCCTTTAACCCGGTCCCGCGAGGCCAGGAAGGAACACGGTTGGATACGGAAACGGTCGTCCTCGACCGCGATGACATGCGCCGCACCCTCGTGCGGATCGCCCACGAGATGGTGGAGCGCAACGCCGGGCACCCGCTCGCGCTCGTCGGCATCCACCGCCGCGGCGCGGTGCTCGCCGCCCGCCTGCACCCGCTGGTCACCGACCTCGTCGGCGATCAGGTCCCGCTCGGCGACCTCGACATCAGCTTCTACCGCGACGACGTGGCGACCCACCCGGTCAGCCCGGTCGTTCACGCCTCGCACCTGGACTTCCCGCTCGCCGGCCGCACCGTCGTGATCGTCGACGACGTGCTCTTCACCGGTCGCACCGTCCGCGCGGCGATCGAGGCGCTCTTCGACTACGGGCGCCCGGACCGGGTCCAGCTCGCCGTCCTGGCCGACCGCGGCCACCGCGAGCTGCCCATCCGCCCCGACTACGTGGGCAAGAACCTGCCGACGGCCCGCAGCGAGCGGGTCAACGTCCGCGTCG